>Ga0100403_1000075_pt1 | contig 87935 bp, 47 predicted proteins | sample CryGeymet201501t_FD_83663 | JGI IMG/M metagenome (GOLD analysis project Ga0100403, IMG submission 83663) | Groundwater microbial communities from Crystal Geyser aquifers in Utah, USA - Crystal Geyser metaG 2015-01t | ecosystem: Environmental > Aquatic > Deep subsurface > Groundwater | place...
TTAAAGTCTGTGGAGAGAATGTAAGTCAAATAGTTTCAATAAATTGAAACTATTTGCTATCTTGATGAAGCAGAAAGTGAACAGAGAATCTTTTGTAGATTTTTGTAAGTTTCACAGAACGGTAAAGGCTGTTTTGATGAACAGAATAAGCCAAATGACCGAACGCCAAAGAATGGAAATTGATTTTGCTGAATTCTTAAAAACGGCACCAACAAGTAGATATTCTGAAGTGGTAGAGCATATTGCTAAAAGAGGATATGCTCTAAGAAAAAAATGGTATTCTGAACATGCTGTCCTTCTTGTTTATTTCGGTATGGATAATTCTTTTAAGTCAGTTTTGTATAATGAAGAATATATAAATTCTTTAGATGAAGACAAGAGACCTAAAGTTAGAACATACAATATGTGCTTACAAGACATTAAGGCAGAAGACTGGGTATGTGTTCCTTTCTTTTGGAACGGTAGTGATAAAAGAATATTTGAAACTTTCATGTTCATATTAGAAGATGTAGATTAAGGAGATAGCAGATGGCAGATTCACCATCATTTTTAGAATTAGAAGAAGTTGATGAAATTACATTCAAAAGTCTTTATGATCAAATTATAAGTGAAGACTCGAATGAAGAACTTGGAAAGATTGCTCCACCTGATACGGAGATGAAGGCTAGAGATTGGGCGATGGCCTATCTCAAGTTGGACGATCAAATCACAAGATACGAAAAAGAATATATCCCAGCCTTGACTGAAAGATATATTAAGCCAGTTAAAGATAAAATTGAAAAGCACAAAATAGCTCAAGAAATGATTAAAGATGGTCTTTTTGAATTCTTAGAAAAGGTAGAAGAGACAAAAGTTACGTTCCCAGACATCTGTACAGTTTATCAACAAAAGGGAAGAGACTCTTTTATTTACCCTGAAGATGAAAAAGCATTTGCTCAAGAAATCTTTGAAAAAGATAGTGAAAGCGAATTTGTTAAGGTAGAGCCAAAACTTGACAAGAAAGCAATCTCTAAACACTTTAAAGACAAAAAGGAACTTCCATTCTCCGAGATTCAAATCGAGGAAGGTGAGACGGAAGTTAGACTTAGAAGAGCAAAGGTATAAAAATGGAAGATCTCTCTTGTGATTTTTGCGACAATGATTCAGTTGTAAAACTAACAACATTAGAACAGGGAAAGATAGATACTTATTTTTTCTGCAATGAAGACTTAAGAAACTTCAAATGCCAATCGGAAAATGTTGTTAGAGTGGACAAAAATAAAATAATGGAATACGTTCCTAGTTCACTAAAAAGTATTGTTAAGAATCTCACAGGAGAGACCCTTCAAAACGAAAAAGAAGATGAAGACATTATAGATAGCGTATTGGAACACATGTCTAAACCTAACGGAAATTTCGATTACGATGGTGACGGTGAATACGACGATGAAGTTTATGAGTATGACGATCCAGACGTTAATCATGAATCGTGTGATTCTGAAGAAGATGAAAATCTGGCCAATGAATTGACTTTGGAAGACCAACTAAGGCATAGTATTGAACGTGAGGACTTTATCGAAGCCGCAAGACTTCGTGACCTTATTGAAGAAAATAAAACTAATGAATAGTTTGTCTCATGGAATCAATATGCCACCCATCTACCTATCAAAACGGTAAAGATGGAAGATCTCAATGCATTTTATGTCCCTTTGAATGTTCTGTAAAGAATGGACAAAACGGCAAATGTCGTGTACGTAAAAATGTAGATGGTCACTGGAAACTCACCAACTACAACCATGTAGTGTCAGCGGTGGTGGATACCATTGAAAAAAGGCCAATATACTTATATAAAAATACAAAAAATAAAAAATCAATAACAGTTGGGCTTACAGGATGTAATAATACATGTCCATTCTGTCAAAACTTCATGGTTTCCCAAGCAAGCGAATTTGAAGGATCGAGGGTTTTATCTCCTAAAGATATTGTCAAGGTGGCAAAAGAAAAGGGAGCGGAATGGATTTCTTTTACTTTTACAGAACCTATTGTTTGGTATGAATGGTATCTAGAGACTGCTTTTGAATCTAGAAAGTCTGGACTAAAAGTGGCCTTAAAGACTGCTGGATATGTAAATCCTCAGTTTTTAGAGTCTATGATTAGTGTTGCCGATGCTATAAACCTTGATATCAAGCCATTAGATTCTAATTACCTTAGAAAATGTGGAATCTTAAAAAAAGAAGTTCCTTTTGATTTTTTGAAAAAAGCATATGAAATGAAGACTCATATAGAAATCTCTCACATTGTTATTGAAGGAGTTAATGACAATGAAGGGTCAATGAAAGAGTTTTGTGAAGAGGTAATTCGGAAGTCAGATAAGAATATAGGTATTCACTTATTGAGACATTACCCGTCCTTTAAGAGTAGTTATCCGACGACTACTGATGAAACTTTAGACAAATTCAAAGAATATTGTTTGTCGTATGGTTTTGAAAATATATTCGTCAATGACGTGTAAAAAATGGAGATAGAATATGGCTAAGAGAAAAGGAAATTTTTCACCTTTGGTTCAAAAGGTTTCTGAAAGTGAAATGGAAGATATCTCAAGATATCTCAAAACAAGAATTTATGTAAGAAAAGATCCGTTGAATATAGGACATAAAGAATTACATGTTAGAATTACTCTAGAAGGTGAAGAAGATATCGGAGTACAGGTAGCTCCTTTAATTGCCGATAAAATTCTTCGTCATTTTAGAGACGATGGTAAACCATGCTCCGATTAATGTTGGTGTGTGAAAAATGCAAGAAGGAAACTGCTGGCTATGAAGATGGCGAGTCTTTTCTTCTTGTTAATTTTGACACGAAAGAAATTTTATTCGATTGTCCTAAATGTCATCATAGAAACATTATGAAACTACAAGATGGCAAACCCGAAAGACTACCAGGAATTGGTGGCTCTCATTTTTAAGGAGACAGCATTTGATGTCCGAAGAAATACAGTATAATCAAAGTCAAACAAAAGAAGTCGAAAAAATATCAGGACCAAGCCTGTTCGAATTCCTACAAAACAAAAAAGAGGCAGGGATGACAAGTATTGCCATCTTTCCTCACGACAATCCCGATCCAGATGCAATGGCTTCTGGCTTGGCAATGAAAACCATAGGTGAGGCACTAGGCTTTGTCTGTAATGTTTATTACGGTGGCGATATAGTTAGAACCACAAACAAGGCAATGAAAGGAGTTCTTGGACTTCCTTTGATTCCAGTTTCTGATCTAAAAGAAGATAAAGAGGCATTAGAAAAACATACCAACTTTGTCAGAAGATCAGTTATTGCAGTTGTAGATACTGCTTATTTTGGAGAACAGAATTGTCTTTCACCTAAAGTCTTTTTTCCAAAAGAAGAGTTTGAAAATAAAAATCCAGACATTGTAATAGATCACCACGGCGCATCCATCGTAGATATAGATTTTGTATGTAATAAATCTTATGGATCTTGTTCAACGATAATGACGAAATTAATGACTGACTGTGAAATTATTCCAGATAAAATTAATGCGACCGCTCTTTATTATGGTTTGATGTCCGATACAGATGACATGACTAGACTAGATAGTATAAGAGAAACAGATGAAAAAGTTGCTGCATATCTTAAAGATAAAATTGATTTCAATTACTACCTTAAGATAGTTACCTGTAAGCGACCTAGAACCCTATTGGATCTTGAAGGCTTGGCTAAGTATCGTTTCATTCGACAAGAAGGTGACTGTATTGTTTCTGGGGTAGGAATCATTCCTCCTGGTCACAATGGTTTGATTAGTGAAATTGCCGACAACATTCTACATACATACGAACAGGTTGAAAGGACTGTTGTTATTGGGATTGTAGACACAGGAAGTTCCAAATACTTGTCAGCCTCTCTTAGAAATTCAGGAGAAGTTCTTGATTCTGGAACATTTATGAAGGAAGTGTTCGGCAAGAAGTGTGCTGGTGGACGAAAAGGTAAAGCTGCTGCATATAAAGAAATGGATGAAGTCTGGACACGTTCAATTGACCATGCAGTGCAAAAGGACGCCAAGTCTGGCGACAAAAATAAACATGAAGTTTTTGATATAATATTTCAGTCTTTCTCTGAAGAAATTTTCCAAAAACTAAAGAACAGTCCATAAAGTCGTATAAAAATAAAGGCCAAACTTCTAGGAGAAATGTACATGGATTTAGAAGCATTTGAATCGTCAGATTCAGGAAAAGAAAAGATTAAAGAAGTAGAACAGATTAAAGAAAAAGAAGAAATCAAGGAAGAACCTAAAGAAGAGGTCAAAAAGGACGTCGATCCAAAGACGGCTAAATTGGACTTATCTAAATACAAGGTCAAATCTATTATTGGTGTAATTCCAATAGAGCCTGTTGTTGTTTTTTGTAATATAGAAGAAAAAGACAACCCATCGGGTGATGAGTATAGGACTATTGGACTTGCCGGATTTTATGACGTAAAGAATTCTAGGTTCTTTAAACTCGATGGCTCCTCTGTTGATATGGAAGGTTTTGAAAACTCTTTCAATCAATTCGTCAAAGAGAAAGTAGAGAAGGGAGGGTAATTATATGCCAGTCCCCAAGTTATCAGTATTCTTAAATCCCAGTAGTAAGTTCTATTCCCCTCCAGATGATATTGATATTACGGAGTTCGCCTCTAGAGACATAGAGGATATTGTCAGGGAAAAGATAAAGAAGAACCCGCTAGAGAGAGAATTCCTTAGAATGAAATTGAAAGCTAGTGGTGTCAATATGTCTACATCACATACTATTTCAGTTAACAATTCTCCAAAAAACAAAACCAATCGTCAATTACCTAAAAAAAGTTCTACTCAATCTTCTGGCGCTAAAGAATATATTGCCAATAGAACTGGAAATAAATTAATAATAACTACAAATGATGTAGAAATTATTAAGAATCCTTGGAGTAAAAATGGTAGTATGATCGAACAAAAAAGATTGTTGATCATTGAAAACTTCAAGAGCATTCATGATTTCAAGGAAGGTGATTTGGATCTTCCAGAAATTCAAGGTCTCTTAGAGTCTGGTGGACTAGAAATGGTCACGAAAGAAGAAAGAGACAGGGGTATGAAAATTATAGCTAAAAGAGAACAAGAAAGATTTGAAAGTAGGGAAAGACAAATTGACGAACATGGTGGCGTCAGACCTGCTTCAGGTGGTAGAGGCGGTGGAGGAACTGTTTCACGTGTTGGTGAGGGTGAGAAGATATCAGATAGAGTTTTAAATGGTAGTCTTTACGACGAAGACGGAGAGAATGCTATTGATATAGATCCAAATGAAGTAAGATCTTTAAGGAAAGAACAATCATTCAATTCTATGTTGGATCAGATTGAAGATGCAGCAACTGATGAAAAAATATCAGATGATGACATTGAAAATATTATAAATTCAGGACTATATTGATGGAATTAGAAAAAGAACAATTAAAAGCATTGCAAGGTCTTGCAAAAAGTTTCGAGAAATCTCAACAATTGATTGCTACATTAGAAATGCAAAAGCAAGATGTCTTGCAAGACGCTAAAGCTTTGAAGAATGAGATCAACAGTTATTGTAATATGTATCTCCTAGAACATGGATTGAGTCAATTAGACTATTATATTGATTTGAATACTGGAAAAATTCTCCCTAAGAAATCTGATTAAAATTAGAAAAAACAAGAAAGTTATTTCAATCCACCTTTTTTAGGTGGATTTTTTTTATGCAAGGTATTTTCTTTGATAAAATAGAAACAATTTGTAGATATCTTGAAGGAGATAGAATGTAAATGAGACGAAGACTCACAGTACCTCCAGATAATGCTCCCATTAACTTTACTGTTTCTGAGACGATTACTCCTGGTGACGGCACTCTTTTTATTGAAACAGGAACTCCAGTTTCATGGGCTATTGTTTTGAAATCAGGAGTGTCTTCCGTTTTGACATCTTCTGTAAAGGGTCTTTATAATGTAACTCCAAATAATGATTCTGATACAACTTATAATGTTGAAAATATTTCGGGAGAAACTGACATTACTTATCAAAGTGGAACTCTTCAAGTTTTCTTAAACGGAACTCTTTTGAAGAAAGGCAGAGATTATACTGAAGATGCAAATCTACAAGATTTCGATTTGGTAATTTCTTCTGAAGGTATTCCAGTAGCTCCAAATGCCTCGACAGACACCCTTCAGGTATTGTTTTTTGAAAGTATAAATTCTTCCGTGGTAAGCGGTGAAGAGGCTATAAGAATCAAATCCCTATATCCAACACTTTCTACTGGAATTCTTGTTGAATACTTTAATATATCAGCATCCAATCTCACATTAAGTATTATTTATAGGTGATAAAATGTCCATAGAAGTTAGAAATATATCTCCAAGTCTAAATTCAATTCATGTGCCAATCAACACCAACATAGAGTTTGACCTAGTTGGATTGAGTGGTGATGAAATTGATATTGAGACTCTTTCAGTAGATATTGAAATGAATTCAAAAATCATATCTGGTGAAGTGAATACTTTTACGTACGATTTAGGAGCCGATCCAGATTTGACTGAGATAACTTATATTGGAGACACTAAGTATTATAGGGTTACAGTCACTCCTACTTCTCCTTTTGATGAAGGTCAGGCAGTTACAATAAAAATAAATGTTTCGACTAAAGTAATTTCTCCTGCTATCCCTGAAGAAATGGTTGAATATTCATACAACTTTTATACGGTTAATCAGGGTTTGATTTCTGACTTTAAATTCGCTTTTATTGAGTCGGCTCAGGCAATTCCTGTCTATGGAGAAATCCTAAGACCAAATAAAACAACAGGCGCTACAATTTTTCACAGTGCATTTAAGAACTGGAACCTAAAACCACAAGTTGTTGTTAGACGAAACCAAGTCATTATCGAAGAAGGTTTTACTATAGATTATGAAAATGGTAGGATTATCTTTAAAAATTCAGATTTAGAACATGGACCAATCGAAATAGAAGATCAAATTGATGTCGACTATACTTTTAGTTATTTTTCAGACAAACAAATTCAATCTTATTTCGACAAGGCAAAGGCTATTTGGAATGTTCATCCACCATTTGGTGGTCCTGGAAACATATATACAACATCTAATACTCTTCAGTCCGTCTTTATGGTAGGGGCGGCTTCATTCGCTTTCAGGGAACTTTTATTTGGTTTAGCGGTTCAAGAGAGAAGAATTATTTGGGATAATGAATCTTGGGATGAGGGTTGGAAGAACGTAAAAGATTTATTCAGCAAACTTTCAGATGAATATAAAGGCGATTGGGAAAAACTACTTACTGCCAAACAATATCAGCTTCCAAGTATAGCGGCAGTAGTAACTCCAAGTTACACTCTTCCTGGTGGTAGATCTAGATTCTTTAGGTATCTTTACAAGTAAAAGACTTAAAGGCCAATTATTTTATTTTATCTGGTCGTATCATTGTAATATTTAGTGATTGGAGCACAATTAATGTCCACAAGATTTTTCAAGAATGTATCCGGTACTCTCTATTCTTTTCCAGAAATAAATAGAGTGAAGCCAGTCGGTGCAGATCCGAATAAAGAAATAAAATTTACACAAAAAGAAATTGATACAAGCGAGCTTTTGCAAGACCTTATAAAAAAAGGAAGGTTCGTTGAAGTTCAAGGTAAGGAAAAAATAGATGTCCCAGAAGAAAGAAATTACCCTCAAGCCAATACAGACTCAGGGAAAAATAATGACAACGAGATACGGACAATTAATCCCAGAGAAAGAACGGGAGGAGATGCAGGACATTCATATGAGTCTTTTGAAGCAGATAACAGCGTCAGTAGGTCTGAGTCAAGAATGGTTCGTAGAAGGGGTGAAGAAGGCGGCGGAATATCAGGGATTGGGAAGGAATCTACCTCTGAGTACAGACACGGAAGAAGAGATTCGCAAGAAAAAATATCGTCAACAAAAGAAGGAAGCGTTGATGAAAAGAAGATTGAAAAAAAAATAGAAATGTGGATCAAAACACCCTTTTCAGATATGGGTGGTTATGGAAAGATGGCTAGATATTCTCTTGAAAGTCTTTATGATAAAGGCGTCAATATTCAAGCGGTAAAGTTCACTATGCCAGACATTCGAAACGCAATTACGGACAGCCCAAAGATGCAGCAGATGACTAGAAATAAAGTCTCAATAGACGCTCCATCTGTATGGGCAATGATGCCTCCTAAGTTCCCAGACAGAAGAGGAAAGAAAATCTATTTTACGATGATTGAATCTAATGATGTCGCTCCTACTTTTTTAGAAAAGACAGAGAGATCTGATGAGTTGTGGCTACCAAGTAAACACAATATAGAAATATTTTCTGCAAAAAATACTAAGTGTGAATTGGTTCACGTTCCCTTGGGAGTAGACGCTAAACTTTACAGACCAATGGATTCCGATGAAATACAAGGTAAGATGGAGATGCAAACAAAAGGTTTTGTATTTACCAGTGTATTTGGATGGTCAGTAAGAAAGGGAGTTGATGTTTTATTTAAAACATATCTCTCTACATTCACTAGCGAAGACGATGTTTCATTGGTTGTAGTTTCAAGACTAAATGGAAGTTCTTCTCAAGAGAATATAAATAAAATAAGAAGTCAAATAAGAAATTATATAAAGCAATATTGTAAAGACCCAGATAAACATCCACACATTATTCATATAGGCACTGGAATTCCAGAAGAAGATCTTCCCGTCCTTTACAATAAGTCTGATTGTTTTGTTTTACCATCCAGAGGTGAAGGTTTTGGTTTACCCTATTTGGAAGCAGGTGTATGTTTCCCAGAAGGCACGAAAATATGGGACGGACAAAAACTAATCAATATAGAACATTGTTATGTTGGGCAAAAAATTCTCAACCATAAAGGAAAGGAGGACAAAATAGTAAACAAGAGTGTTAGAAAATATTCTGGAAATATGATCAGTATAGACGTTGGTGGTTATTTCGATAAATTAGTTTCTACAGACAATCATCCAATATCAAAGTATTCTAATGAAGAAATAAAATGGGAAGAAGCGAAAAACATAAAAGAAGGAGATGAGATAGCTTATCCAATACAAAAACCTGATGTTCAAGATTATTATAGTAATGGTATTTTGATAGATTCTAATTTAGCATATGTTCTTGGTTTGTATGCGGCAGAGGGAAATATAATTGTAAATTCTCAAGTTACGTTTACTTTTTCTAAAAAAGAAATAGAATATGCCGAATCAGTTAAAAGTATTTGTGACTCAATTTTTGGAGAATGTTCTATTATAGAAGATTATGATCTTGAAAAGAGTTATATTCGAGTTTATGTGAAAAATTCTAAATTTGCTAGAATTTGTCATGATTTGTTAGATAGAGGAAGTTATTATAAAAAAATAGATTATAAAATAAAAAATTCTAGCGAAAAGGTATTAAAAAGCTTTGTGAAAGGATATTTCGATGGTGATGCAAATTATGGAAATAGGTCTTTAGACGTATCATCTGCATCAAAAAATTTACTGCTAGGCATTAGAGATATTCTTTTGTCATTAGGAATCATAACATCTTTGACTTTTAGATGTCAAAATAACAAAAATTCTCATTATGCTTTATATTGCGGCGGGGAGGATAAGAGAAAATTATACAAAATTCTAGATATAGAATTTGAGCCTCCTAAAGGAAAGGGTGGAAAGTCTTGGATGAGAATAAAGAAAGTTGATGGGGTAGATTTTCTTTTATACAAAGTTAAAGCTGTTGATTTAGAATATGTAGAAAATATAGATGTATATAATTTTACAATTGAGAATGAACATACATATATTGTTGAAGGGTTTGCTGTTCATAATTGCGGCATTCCAGTTATCGCTACTAGATGTGGTGGTCAATTAGATTTTCTTAATGATGAGAATTCCTATCTTTGTGAGATTGAAGGTTTTGGAATGGAAAAACAGGAGATGAGAGAAATTTCATCTTATTATGAAGGTATGCCATTTGCAGTCTTGGGCAATAAGTGTTATGAGAGTTTACGAGATCATATGAGATATGTTTACAACAATCCAGAGAAAGGTAAGGCAAAAGCTCAGATATTAAGAAAACATATTTTAGATAATTTTACATGGGAACATACTGCTAATAAAATGTATGAGAGACTTGTTTAATGAGTGATGTTTGGATAGTTGAAAATCAAGGTTCGATGATTATTAACCTAGCTTCTCTTGGAGTTGTTCTAAGAAAAAAGGGAGATGTTGTCGATTTGGTTAAAGCTACCAATAAAAATGTTTCTGAGTTAGAATCTAATAAAGATTTGAAATTACAGTTTGCATATAATAATCTAAAGACTATAAAGAAAGAATCCTTTATTCCGTCTCCAGTTGACAACTCAGGTCTCGAACAAAAACTAGATGTCCTTTTATCTTCTTTGTCAGAAGAAAAGATGGAAAGTCTTTTGGAAAAGATTTTTAAGAAGAATGTAGTTCAAAGTACTCAATATGTAGAAAAGTCGGCCGAAAATCAAGATAATAAAAGTATCGTAGACTCTGATGAAGATGTTAGACAAGAAGCTTTAATGAAGTTGATTTTCAATAAAGATAAAAAAGTCGAGTCTAATTTAGAAAACTTTGGAAAGAAATCTCAAGAAATAGAAGTCGAAGACGATTTCTCCGATCTAATAGATTAAAGGAAGGTAATTAAAATGGCTGTAGGATTTGACTATGGAACAAGTATTCTTGTTGTAGCAAGAAAGAATGAAGAGGGGAAGGTTGAAGCCTTTTCTGAAAGAAACTGCTTTTTAGATGTATCTATTGATGCAGAGGATATGCTGGCTGGCAGCAACTACATTAAAGATGAAGAGAACGGCGAAGAACGTCTTTATGTTATTGGTAAAGATGCTATTGTGCTGGCGAATATGAATTCTAAAAACGACCCAATTTCGGGAAGAACCAGTGGATTGCGCCGTCCAATGGCCAAAATGGTAATTAACTCCAAGATGGAAAAAAAGGCCATTCAAATGTTGAAGTATATGAGTCAAAATCTAATTGGACAAGCCAAAGAAGAAGGCGAGATTTGTGTGGTTTCTATTCCTGCCAATCCTTTAGATCAAACTTTTAGTAATACTTTCCACGAGAATATGTGTCTCCAGTTTATTTCTGACATGGGATATGAGGCATTTCCTATCACAGAGTCTTTGGCCGTTATTTATGCTACTAATCCAACCACAACCGACAGTACTGGTGAAGAATTGTCTATGACTGGTATTGGTATTTCATGGGGCGCTGGTGGAACTAACGGATGTCTTGCTTATAAAGGTAAGGATACAATTCGTTTTGCACTTCCTAAAGGTGGGGACTGGATCGATGAGCAGGTTAGTGGGGTTACTGGATTCACTGCTTCTGAGGTTACAGTAAGAAAAGAGCGTTCTTCAAGAGAGAATAAGTTAGATCTATCTAAAGAGCCTGATGGTTCAGATGATGTCATTTCTGCTATGTATATTTTCTACAAGGCTTTGATTGACGAAGTAGCAAAGAACTTTAAGGCAGAGTTTGTAAAGCAAGGAACTTATTTTGAAGAGCCGATTGAAGTTGTTGTTTCTGGTGGAACTTCAATGCCTAAAGGATTTGAAGATCTTCTTAAAGATAGAATTGAAAGGGCTAAATGGCCATTTGAGATCAAGGGTGTGCGTAAGGCAAAAGATCCTTTGAGAGCCACGGCTATTGGTTGTTTGAATGCAGCAACAAGTAAAGAAAAAAAGAAAAATGAATGACATAGATAAAATTTATGTTGGAGGCACTTTTGATTTGTTTCATGTTGGTCATTTGAATATAATCAAAGCTGCTAAAAAAATATGTAATCATGTAGTGGTTGCTGTAAATGGAGATTTTTTTTCTAAATCTTACAAAGGTGATCCTCCAATAATAAATGAAAACGAAAGGTTGGAAATAGTATCTTCGTGCAAATATGTTGATGAAGCGTTTATAGTCGATACCTATGAATCTCAAAGAGAACACATATTAATAATTTCTCCAAAATTCATATTACACGGAGATGACTGGAAGGGAGAATCACTATATAGTCAATTAAATTTAACTAAAGATATCATTAAAGATCTTAAAATAGAATTTGTATACTCACCTTATACCAAGGGAATATCTACAACTGAAATTAAGAAAAAAATACTGAGATCTTAAATATGAAAAAAATTGCAATCTTAATTCCTGGTTTGGCTAGAACTTATAAAGATACATTTGAAAATTTTAAAGAAAATTTATTAAGCAATAATTCTTTTGAATTCGATATATTTATTGATACTTGGAATAAGGTTGGAAGGAGAAAAGACTCTCATGTCTATATGGGAGAAGAGAAAAGGTATGACGAAGAAGAAGAATTAGATGTAGAAGAGTTAAAAAGAATTTATAATCCTAAAAAAATAAATGTGGAAGAATGGGACACATTTAAAGAGGATTTAAAAATACACGCCCATTCCTTTCGACAGTATTCTGAAATTCCTTACAAAAACATAGAGGCACTTTTCTCTCAATACTATAAAATGAAGAATTGCTTTAATCTTATAGAAGATCCTTTAAGTTATGATTTAGTCATAAGGACAAGGTTTGATATAGTATTAAATGAACGTTTAAATATAAATAGATCTCTTTTAGAGACTTCTTCTGTTTCCGTAATGTCTCCTATTTTTTATTGTCCAAATCCATCAGAGATTTTTAAATTTTATGAAAACAAAATAGATCCAATTAGATTTACAGACACATTTTTTATGTCTTCCCCTGAAAATATGTCTATATGTTGTGATTTATTTTTTAGATTTTTTGACTATAGATTTGTATTTGAAAAAATATTCAATCGAGGCGGGTATTGTGCCCCCGAATATTTAATGGAAAAACACCTAGAGGAGAAGATGATACCTATAACTCCTTTGAAATTAAATTTTGGATACATTAGATGAGCATATTGAAAATGCAACCAAGACCAATGAGTTCCGCCTCTTGTAGAGAATTCTTTAAAGAGCGAGACAAATTTAACGATCAATTTATTGATGGATATAGTCTATGTACTGTTTTTTTCTCTGAAGATAAGATAGAAAATTTTTATAAATGTTTTAAGTCTTGGATTCGAAATGTAGATAAACCATTTGAAGTTAATATAACAATAAATAATGGGGAATTAAAAGAAATAAAAGATTTCTTTGACTACCTTCAGGTCGAATATAATTGTGTTAGACTTTTCTTTAACAATGATAATTTTGGTGCAGCACAAGGTCTTAATACGTCTTTTGTTTCATCAAAATATAGATACTTGATTAAATTAGATGATGATGCTTATATTCCCGATTTAAATTCTGACTTTTTGAAAAGGCTTAAAAATTTATACGAATCAAGACCAGACACAGGAGTTGTTGGTGGAATATCTATAGATCATTCTTCTTTTATATTTGTTAGAAAAATAATAAGTGAACACTATAGAAATATTGGAGAGATAGACAAGTGTAATTTAATTGAAAATTTTAAAGAAGAATTACATGTTAGTGGATTTAAAAGGCTGGCACGAAGAGACGAAATACGTCATGATTGTGATATTTTAGCTAAGATTCTCAAGGTTAAAAATATTGGAACTTTTATAAATCCAAACTTTAGACTTCAAGTTCATGGTTGTTTGTGGATGTTTAGTCAATTTACATTGCACAATTATGGCATTTTGATAGAGCCAGAAGGTAGACTTCACGGAACAGATGATATTGAATACAATTGTAGATTGACGAAGAGTGGACTGGCGAACATTACAGATAGCTCTTTATTTTTCTATCATGGTAACGTAGTGTGAAATTCGAAAAATCTTTAGTCATTTACCCTAGTGTTTCAATAGAAGAAATAGAAAGACTTCTGAATCTATATCCAGAAGTGGATCATCTTTGTTTTAATGTAGAAAATATAGGAAATGAAATAAAAGAATACTTAAAAGAAATAGGGATGAGGTTTTCTTATACAATTCATGATGTAAAATTTTTAGCAAGATCTGAAGAGTATTTATTTCTAAATGAAAACATGAAAATAGAATCTTTAAAAAAAATAAATATAGTAAAAAATAAATCTAAGATAGATGTCGATACTTTGAAGTCTCTAAAGGGTTGTTGGGTTTTGACAAATCCCAGATCTGGATCTACTTTTTTATGCAACACTATAGACTATTTAGGGGTTTTATTGAACAAAAGTTTAAAAGAACACTATAATAATAGTTTGCAAAGTCGAACCTTTATTTACGGTCATGACATTGAATGTTTTCAAGCAAAAAGAAGAAGACTCTATGATGGTAAGATAAATATAATTGACGTGTCTAAAATTCATAAAAAAAATTATGATAATTATTTTTTAGAAGAAGATATATTGGAAATAAAAAAATATTATAGTCATATAAAATTTATATATTTACATAGAAGAGATGTTGAAGAAAAGGCAATATCTAATTATCTTTACAACAGTAAGGAAAGGAGAAGAGAATTTAGACCTTACAATCAAGAGGAAATATCTAAAATTTATAAAACTTGTGTTTTAGAGAGCAATAACTGGGATAACGTTTTATCAAAAATAGATTATTTGGATATTTGCTTTGAAGATTTAATAGAAAATCCTTTAAGTAAATTTAAAGAAATTTTTGAATTTATGAAAATTGAAATAAGAGAAGAAGATTTAATAGAGTCTATAAAGCGCAATAAGCCTAGAACAAAAGAAGAAGAAATTCCTGTATCAAAAGAGTATGTTAGTAGGTTGAAGGATTATAATTTAAATTATTTTGACAAAAAAATAATTCAACAAAAGTTAAACAGAGGAAAGACATGACATTTTAAAGAAATCATAAAGTATCTTTTTGTAGGAGAAAATAAATGCCTTATTGTACACTAGATGATGTTGACAAAATACTGCCTAAGCGTGTGGTTATAGGCGTCAACCTTCAAAGGGGCAACACGAACGTCCTTGAGTCTGACGTTACATTCTACATGGAACAAGCAGACGATGTTATAAACTCTTATTTGTCATCCATCTATAGAATACCTTTGATTCAAAAAAAAGAACCCGATTTCTCTCAAGATCCCATTACGTTTATCAAAGTCTATCCAGAACCAATTCCATTGATTTGTGCAAGACTTACAGCCGCATCAATTTATGATGAAGTTCTTTCAGCAGATCAAAAGCCTGAAGGTTCCGATTGGGCAAAGAACCAGAGAGCGTTAGCTTTTGACGATCTTGTTCAGATACAATCAGGAACAATTATGTTAAGAGGACAGGTTTACCACGGTAAGAGATTCCATAGAATGGAATTAATGGATATGCCACGTGTACCTAGACCAGGAGAATTTCCTGTTAATAAACGAAATCCAGGACAATGATGATGAATAAGAATTATAGTGAAAAAGAAATTGAAGTTATTAAAAGAGAATATCCTAATGTCGGGATGAATTGCGCTTTCATTTTAAATGGAAGATCTCGTTTGTCTATCAAGAGAAAAGCGAACGAATTGAAGGTATACAAGAAAATAAAAAATGAAAAAAATAGACAATCTCTTGAAAGAGGAGCCTCAAACATATTATTGGTTGGGATTTTTAATGGCAGACGGAAGTTTTAAAGAAAGGCAAATTCAAATAAAGGTCTCAAATAAAGATAGAAACCATTTAGTAAAATTAGATGATTTTTTAGGATTTACTGGAAGAATTTTTGAAGACCAATCTATTTGTAGACGAACATATTCCTCTAAAAAAGTAGTTGATTGCTTAAAGAAAAAATTCAAAATTTCATCAAGAAAAACTTATAGTCCTTTTTTCATAGACGAAAACATGGATAGAGATTTATTTCTAAGCTTATTTATAGGTTTTGTTGATGGGGATGGAAGCATATCTAAAGGAAACTATTCTAATTTATCAATCTCTTGTCATGAAAGTTGGTATAACAATTTTATTAAGTTTAAAAATAAATTGGCGATATGTTTGGGAGAAGATTTAGAAGACTTTAAAGTTTATAAAAACTTTGAAAAAAGAATTAAATTCGAGAAAGAGTATTCATCTAAAGTTTCTATATTTAGAATAAATAAAAATTCAATATTAAAAAAAATAAAATTTAAGGCAATAGAATTAAATTTACCAATAATGGAAAGAAAATGGAATAATATTAATTTGCAAAAAATAAATTCAATAGAAAAATCTAAATTGAGATTACAAGAAATTAAAAAATTATCTGAAGAAGGTTACTTTTACAAAGATATAGCGAGAAATATTGGTCTTGGTCATAAATATGTGAAAAGCATTATAGTTGAAAACGGATACGAACTTCATGATATGCCTAGAGTTCCAAGGCATGGTGAATTCCAGACAAACAAAAGGAATGCTGGACAATGAGTATTAAAGGATTTAAAGAATCTCTTGAACAAATACAGTCAATTCTTGAAGAGAAAGATAAACAGTCTAAGAGTGGCGATTTAAAACCAGAGAAAGGTCTATTTGCACCGATCAAACCTTTTGATCATACCAGCGATCCATTTAAGGTAAATAAGTCTGAAGATGAACAGAAAGAGTATGAAGAGATTGTAGCGTACAGACAGGCTTTAAATGAAATAACTTATTTATTAGGTAAAGGTGGAAGAAAATAATGTATCCTTTATATAAGGCGTTGGCAAATAGAGTCGAAGAATTACTTAAAGCAGAAACTCCTTTGATTCAGGATTCATTGACAGGTTCAACAAGATTGTCTGTTTCGGACTCAGATCTTTTTAATTGGAGGTCTTTGAATCTAACGAATAATGATGTATTGATTTTTGATGACGATTCCACTGGCGTTCCAACTGAAGATGGTTTCGAGGGATATGAAGCGAATTTTATTCAAAATGTATTTGAAAATGAAATAATCTTAGTCAATGGAGTTAGCCGAGATTGGCTAGCTTCTAAAAATGCCATTATACAGAGAGCACCTGGAGGAAAAATCCTGAAGGATGTTTTTATTGGGGATAGAGAGGTCATTTCTAATTATCCATCTATCAGCATAGTCCCATCTTCTAAATCATTTGATTGGCAATTTCTATCTGGAACACGAGATACAGTCCGTGTAGATTTTATAGTTTATGCCGATGATTATAAATCAGAAACAGCTACAGAAGTTCAGTTGAAACTGACTGATGCTTTAGAGCATATATTAAATACAAATCTTCACATACAACCTTTAGGGGCAACAAAAGAGTATCAGAGAACAAGTAAGGCTTTTGTTACTAATATAAATTATGCCACAATTGAAAAGGGAAGCGAGTTCATAAAGGCATCTCAAATAACATGGGAAGCAGAACTTCATACGTGGAGAGCGTATTTGACAAGTCAAGGATATCACGAAGCCCCACTTGATGGGCCTCATAATAATCCTAACTACTAAGAAAGGTTTGAAATGAAAGATAAAATAGTATTTTTAGGTGAGTATTCAAAAGAGAATTTAAACATAGGAAAAGAATTATGTTTGGAGGAGTCATTCTGTGGTCTTTATGAGACGAGAGAGTTACAGATATTGAGAGAGGATTATTCCAGTATATTCGAAGACTCTGACTCTTCTGCCTTTATTCTTTCGACAGGACCATCTAAACCTTCATTCCCTTTAGATCTGGCTTCTTTTATATTTGATTCCGGTATTAATACCGTTGTATTCAAGGGGAATCTAGAAGATGCATGGGGAATCGCCATGTTAAAACAATCAGGAAAGTTTCCAGAAATAAAGACCATATTGATTCTTGAAAAGGCAAACTGGAGCGATCCATTACAAGATCACGAAAGAATGATCTTGGATAATTATGACGCAATTATAGGACTCGGACCTTCTTGTTCATACCAAGGTAAAGATATAAAACTTATATTTTCAACGATTGAGTCTGGAGTCTATAAACTAGACTACAAAGAGATGGAGACAGAAGTTGAAAAAAACCTAATATTGTGTGACAATAATGATGTTTCTTCTATTTCACAAGAGATGATGAGCGAAGACTGTTTGGTTGTAGATCCTACCGATTTGCCAAAGAATTTTCTTTTTATGCTATTCTTGACAAGTAAAGGAATAAAGAATTTATGCAAGAATAGAGAGTATGATTTACTTATAAGTAAAATGGGTAAAAAAAATTTAAATTATTTTGAAGATCTCCAAGGGGCTCACGATGAAGAAGTAGAACCTAATGGAGTGTTAATCAATAAGTCTAGAGATTTTATGAAGGAATTTTTAGAAACATTAAAGAAGGAAATAGCAGTAGAGATTGAGAAAATTAATAAGTATGAAACTTTATCTATTGGTGATTCCATAAAAATATAGGAGTGTTTAAAATGCTAGAGATTTTATTTTTGATTTTAGGTTCTGTAATCTTACCTTATCAGTACAAATATATTGCCGACAGGTTGGGTAATATTTATGCTAAAATTCGTGATGCAATATATGATGAGGCAGATCAGAACTCTGCATTTTTTGAAGCTCAGAAAATATTGACAACAGAATCTAACTCACCAGTTTATTCCGAAGGTGGAATTTACGCCGAAGGCGATGGAAATCAATGGGGAAATGGCGCTCCTTCTGGAGACGAAAGTGATGATCCGACTAACGAGAATTATTCAGCATGGCTTTCCTCTACAAGATACGTTGCCGCTCCAGGATCTATTGGTAAAGACTTAGGACGTATTTTTGGAGATTTTCCAACCCAAAGATTTAGTTCAGAACAGGCTAAAACTCAAGCAGCTAGCTTTTGCAGTGCTTCCTTGAGAGCGTTGAATCAACACGTAGTTAGAAGATCTCATGGTATTTCTAACATCACAGAATATTACAGCACCTATTCATATAGATGGGATGCTGACGATCCTCTTCAAGGGGAATCTAAACTAAGTCTTTTTGACTATGGTGATGATGGGGATACCCAGAACTGGTCTTACTTCTCTCAGGATTTTGCTGAATTAAGTTCACAGGTTGGCGTTACTATAGATTCAAGATGGATTTCTAGCTAAATTCATAAGGGGAATTAAAAATGGCTAATATTACATATCTAGAAAACTTTAAACAAGTTCAGGGTTTCAACCAACTTGTTACCATCACAGGCAATAGCGCCTTGATGGGATTTAGCACTGATAGAACAATCAGGGTTTCAGACTATCAGATTGGCGTTAACCAGACTGGTGAAGCTCCTGATTATGTTACTGGTAATCAAGACCGTACTGCTTGGAGGAAAGGGCCAATTGAAACTCAAGGTGACTTGAGTTTTCCATTCACTTTACCTCAAGATGGTGGTGCTGGCACTGGACTATCAATGTTTAAAGCTGCTGCAAATTTAGCATCTAATCCAAATGAATCTTTTTCAATTAGATCTTCACTTCACCCAACAGTTGGTGGATGTAAGATCAACCAAGCATCTATTGAATGTTCTGCTGGTGGGCCAATTGAATCTCGTGCAACAGTTTGGGGAGTTGTCGTAGATGATCAGATACTACAGACTCAATCTTATGGTTCAACTGAAGTTACAGAATATAGTAGAACTTTAAATGATAGTGGTAGAAACTTAGGTGATGGTGAATTAACAACTGGTGACGACGATCTAGACCTTGAACAAATTCCAATGTGGGACCAAGTGAGAATTGTTGGCGCTCCAGCGGATATGTTGCTCGTTGGTTTCTCTCTTCAGATCGATAATAGGTTACAGAGATACTACACAATGGGTGATGGTTCTACTGAGAACTATTCTCCATTTGGAATGAACGCATCATCTATTGCTCCAAACCAGAGAATGATTACGGGATCAATTACATGGCAGTCAGCACAAACAGGCAAACTCACTCAATTAGTTGGTGTTGGTATTAGAGAACTTAATATTTATATCGGTCCTCCAGGAAGTGCCATTCAGTTGAGACTTAGAAACGTTATGTTTAATGCTCAACCACCAAGAATCACTCCTTCAGACAGAGTAACCGTAGAGTCTTCATTTACCGCACTTGGTGCAAACGAAGAGTCTTTTGACGCTTTAGAAATAATCGAATAACAAGAAAGGGAATTAAATGAAATCAGCTTTTGATAAATTTACAGTTTCAAATAGTTTAATTAAAGTAGAATTAGAGTATATTGACATTGAAGGTGGAAATATATTCGTCTTGAACGAAGATGTAAATAGAGATATTTATAAAGAGAAGATTAAGAAGATTGTAGGTAAATTTTCTAGACCAAACTGGAAAAATTACAACGAATACATTCAAGGCTGTTTAAGAACAGATCCAGAAACTGGTCTTCTTTTTCTGGATCAACAAAAACTTAAACAGAATAAATTCAAAGTCTTGCTAAGAGAATTGGTTGACGATGATGGTTCTGGAGAAACGGAAGAAATTCCATTAACATCGGATTTTTTTGCCAGATGTATTCCAGAAGTTGCCAATGGTTTAGTTGATATATTCGACAGAAAGTATAATGAAGAAAGAAGAGACACCTTATTAAACGATCCTTTTGTTAAAAATAAATTTGAAGAAATCAAAAAAGAAGAAGAAGAAAAAAGAAATAAAAACAAAAAAAAGGACGAGGATAAGGAACAAGAAAAGACTGATGAATAATGTCGAGTTTCATTAAAGATTACAAAAAATACATATCGATAAAGATCCAGTATTATTACGTTGAGCGTCATGGTACTGGATTTTTTTATGTCATAGACGATATTGATAAATTCTTTTCTATAGATTCTTCTAAAGTGAAAACTTTGGAGGTTGTTATTAGACATCCAACATGGTATGAGATTCATGAAATAACTAGAAAGAGCACCGTTGTTGGGTATTTCAATAAAAAGAAATTTGTAGTTAGAGAGAAAATGAAAGATTTCAAACTTAAGGATTTAGTGATTAAGTTTATTGATGAAGATCAAACAATAAGTATCAATCCTGACAAAATAGATCAATTGATTCCAGAACTAGCAACTTATATTTTGGAAAAAATAGATGAAGTTATTTTCAATTCGGGTAATTTTTCTGGACTTCAAAAAGAAGAAGAGAAAGAATTAGGGTATGAATGCTTTAAGTATTATTCAGCCTTGAGAAAAAAGGCGTATGGAGTTAAGGCGGACATTCCAACTCCTCCTGCTATAGTCGTTCTGAAAAGAATTTGTGAAATGTTAAAATGTACTCCTGATGAAGCACGTTCCATTTCCAAAAGAGACTTAGAAAGTTTATTTATAGCGGAAGAACAGGAATACGTATGTAAAGACCCAAGGGCTTGTGGTGTTGACCCAGATATCTTGAAAAAAATGAAGCAGGAAAAACAAAAGGGTATTTAAAATGGCTGATCCAAGAAAGGAATTTATAGACATTAAAGATGCTGCTAGTCAGCTTCATATGGCTACTGGTAACTTAATTAAGGCTTTTGAATCTTATTCTCAAGCATCTGAGAAGCAAGCACGTTCGACTAAAAAGGCAAAAAAAGAACAGCAAAGTGCAACTAAAGGTGCTAAGGAACTAGCAGATCAAACAAGAAAACTTAAAGATGAAGTGGACTCTTCTTCTAGTAGTTATGAAAAATATGCTAAGGTTCTAGGCACTGCATCTGCTCATATGCAGGGACTAAAAAAAGCAACAGATGTTGGGGTTGCTGGAATATCCTCCTTAAACAATTCTCTTGCTGCATCACAGGAAATGTTTGGCGGTTCTCTAAAGGCCGTATCTGATTATCAAAATGCCGTTTACCTTACAGGTCAAAAGTTAAATGTATTTGCTAGAACTTTTCGTACAGTAGAAGAAGCAAATAAAAGATACGAACAAAGCCTTGAGCGTATAAGAGAAAAAACTAAACTTTCAACAATTGAATCCCAAAATCTATTCACTACTTTAGAGAGTGGATTTAGAGGCTTTAGGACTGATAGTGCCATTCGAGGAATAGAAAACCTATCAATAGCAGTGAAAAAACTTGGTGGAGATTACGAGACTTCAATAAAACTAGCTCAACAACTAAGTTCTATTGTAGGTGAATCAAGTGCTTTGACTAGAGCTTTTGAAGAGAACAATGCAGCACAAGTTAAATCTTTGTCTTCTATTCTTTTTTCTGCTGATAAAATAAATAGACAACAATATCAAGAAATGCTAATGCTCTCTGAAAATATGGAGAAAGGAGATGGCGGTACACGTGCTGGTGTAAATAGACTTCAGAGATACGGCTCATCCACAAGAGAATTTGGTTTTCAACAACAAAGGGGTGCTGGTGAAAACCCTGCGGTAACTTTTGGAACTGATCTAAGAACAAAAGCTGCCGATATGTTGAATCCTTATGGTCAAGCCATAGGTTCCGCTGGTGCTTATGGACAAACTGCCAGTAGGATTTTAGGTGCTGGATCAAGTCTTACGGAAATAGGTGCTGAAGCAACTGCTGCGGCTGGGGTAATAAACGGTTCATTAGGTTCCAGTAAAGAAAACCCAATGTTTGTTGAAGTTGTTGGTGGCGGAATGGGTGATGGAATCGCTGGTGAAGTTATCGGTGAAGCAATAGGAAACAAATTAGCTAGAGGTGGTGTTGGCGGAACAGTAAAATCTCTTGTTGGAGGTGCCCTTTCTTTGGGTGGAAGAGCACTTGCCGCCGTTCCAGGATTAAGTGCATTGGGGACTGCTGGAGCTGCCACTGCAACATCTGGAGGAACTTTAGGACTGGGTGGAGTTGTCAGTGGTGTTGCGGGAAGTGGTGCTGCTGGAGCTGCTGCTATAGGTGCAGGAACTTTAGCTGCTGGAGCAGGAATATTAGCTGGGGGCGCTGCTTTGGGAGAAACAGTAGCCAATTGGGACAAAGGTGGTGACAACTTCATAAGTCGTATGGTTGACGATCTCACAGGAAATGCTTTAGCTGGAGGTATGGAGTCTATACTTAATTCATTTTATGGAATAGAAAAAACCATTGATGATTCTACTAGAAATCAATCTGCTCTTACTAAAGAGATCGAAAATTCTGACGATCCTCTCACTAAAATGAATAAAGAATTGATGCAAATTGAAAGTAACTTCAACGAAATAATTCCTGTTGTAAGGCAAATGGGAGTTGGACTAGCAGGAATCTCATCAACAATGAGTGAAATCATTGGATTTGGTTTGAGTGGAGATCTTTCTAAAAACCTTCTTAAAGAAGCTGACAATCTACAAGAAGAATTCAATAAAGTTGGAGACGAAATAGAAGTCGCAATGAAAGCATTGAACGACCCCAACATCTCTGACAAAGAACGACTTTCAACACAAACAAAATTAGTTGAATTTCAAAATCAACAAATATCTTTAGAAAAAAAACGTGGAGACTTAATATTTAAAGCTAATATCGCTCAGTTAGAAGCTGGCGCTGATGTTCAAAGATTAGAACTAGATACTTCGAAAACTATTTTAGAGAGGAACAAAGCAGCACGTGCTGGTCTAGGAGTCTCCTATGAGGACACTTTACGTGTTGCTCAAGATACAGCACAATTAGTTAAAATATTAGATCAGAAAGCAAGTCAAGCAGACGAAACTGCGGCATCTTATCAAAGAGAAGCGGAAGAAACTGGAAATGAAATGATGGGGTATCAAGCACAGCAGTTTGCAATGCAAGCCAGAAAGTTGAGAAATGAAGCTAGGGCAACTGAAACTGAATTCTTCAATAACGTAAAAGCAATTCGTGAGGGCTATCTCGATGCAATGAAGGAACAGATTTTTGGTGCTGGTGGATTTGCCAAGATTATACCAAAGATGGATCAAGGTAATCAAATGTTCGCACAACTAGCTCAGATTGGTGGACAAGGACAAGGATTGCAAACGGCTGGTAAGTATTCTACATCTGGACTATATTTAGATGAAAATGCAGGTAATGTATATAATGATTTGAATAGAGATGTTGACACTAGAATTTATGGTGCTATGCAGGCTGGCATGGATGAGTCTCAAGGTGGTGTTGGGGCTTTAGCCGACAGTGCTGGTGGAGCAAACGCAAATCAAGTTCAAGAAAATATGAACAGAAGAGTAGGTGTTCTGGGAGATATCATACAAGGTGCTGTTGGACCCAGTGGAGCTATTAGAGTTGAAGGTTTGACTGTAGGTGCTCCTGGGGTGGGAGTTTCTTATCCAAGCGCAAGTGGTGGTTATACTCCCATGAGTAACGCTCCATTTCAAAATGTAGGAACTGCTGCTGCCGCTGGAGGCGTTCCCGCTCCGAACACAAATCCGGTTTTAGGCGGACAAGGTGGATTTGGTGTTGGCGCTCCATCTACTGGACCTATCTATGGAGGTTCTGGAGGTAGGGGTGGCTCTGGAGGTAGAGTTTCTTTAGGCAGGACAGATGATGCCACAGCGGTCTTAAGTGTAGCTCAACAATTTGAAACTTTAAATGATGGTGGAAAAGCCCAAGTTTTTGCTGACTTAAATTCTAATTTAGAGAGATTGGATGGTAGGTTTAATGATCTCACTAGCCAAATAGAAAGTGAGACAGAGGCTTTATCTCAAATTGACGCATCTTCTCTTGAAGTTGGCTCCGAAGAAGATATTAGTTATAATAGAAGAAAACAAGCATTAGAAGAGAGCCAAAAGGAACTACAGTCGGTTGAAAGATCTATTACTCAAGGTAATTTAATTAAAGATACATTGGTTAGACGTGAAACTGCAAGTCGAAATGGAGAGGAAAATGAAGATATTTTAGACTCCTTCGCTTCTGTTTATCAGAGTTATGAATCAAAACAGATTGGAAGTGCTGGCGCACAAAAGACAGCAGAAGAAATAAGAAAACAAGCAGATGAAGAATCTAAAAAAAATCAAGAGAGGGTATCCTTAGACGCAGACCAGACAAGACAATTGCAAAGAGTCTTAGGTTCAGAATCTACAGGTGCCGATCTATTAAGAGAAGCGGATGCAGCAAGAAGAACAGGAGTAGATCTCAATGAAGGATATACAAGAACAGAAATGCATAGTTCTGGACAATATGTGAATACAGTAAGTCAAGTTCCTGCTTCCGAAAGACATAAAAACGATTTGAGTTTCGCAATAAATCATTTTATGTTAACTGAATCTGGTATTGACAATATGAGATCAGAGGCCGATAGACTTTCAGGTAGATCTATTAATGCAAGTGAAAACGTAGAGGTAGATCCAAACGTTATTCAAAATTACAGAGTAAGACAAAAACGAGAGGCGGAAAATAGAGAATATAGAAAACAATACGTTTCACACTACAATAAAGAATCTCAACAAGCAAGAAATCAATTTGGTGGAAATATGATGTCACCAGAGAATTTATTACATTTTGCAGAACAAGTATTAGAGAGAGAAACTTTAAGGTATGACGAAGAGACTGGAGGTGTGTCCTTCAGAGATGTAGATCGTGCTGCGATTGGTAGGGCGGCGACAGCAGGTTTGGCAGGTGCTGGATATACAGGTGATAATTCTAAGGCTCTAGGTGCTCAACTAGGTGCTTACGATCAATCTTCTGGAAGTTTTGTACTTACTGTTCGCTTGGAAGATGCTGAAGGAAATGTAAAAGATGAAAATATAAACATCCCATTGTCCCAAGTTGTTAGTGGCGGTTCTTTTACGTCAAATGATAGTGGCGTGACAACGCAATCTTAAGGGGATGAATTATGGCTGGGAAAACCCTCCGTCTAACATATTATTTTTATGCACAGAAAAGAGAAGGTACGTTTGCTAATCAATTAGTTTTTACAACTAATTTCCCATTTTATTTTGATGAAAACACTCTAACTCAAAGACCTGCTGGTGCTGAAGTCGTTTCTGATTTTCATGGATTGGGCAAAAACCCTTCTATTTCAGATTTAGATATTGAAAAAGAAAATGGAGATAAATTAAGCATTACGTCTTATGGTAATTATGCCAATGATGACAATTGGTCAATTGGATTATCTTTAAATAATACCGTTATTCATGATGGCGTTTTTCTAAAGATAGAAGATTTGGTTGTCAATAGAATAACAGATGATGATGGAAGATCTGCAATTTCTATTTTATTAGACACTTCTAATTTAGATTTTGAAATTGGTATATTAGATAATATAGAAATTATAGCTAGAAAATTTAGCCCACCATTTACTCCTTGGCTTTATTATGGAACTCAATTCAATGCGGATATTGAAGGGGAGCCACCAATACAAAGGCGAGCCGCACTTGCTTTGAATTTTGGTGAAGATAGAGTTGTTTCCAATATGGGCGGAATTCATGAAACCTTAGTTCCCGCACAAGCATTGCAAGCAAGGTACTTTATAGATCAGTCAACATCTGATACATTCGTCCCTGTGCTAATACCATTTCCTTCTGCGTTTTTTGTCCCCGTAAGTGCTGTAAGTTCTTCTTTTAATCGACACTTCTTCACATTAGATGTTTTGGACGGAGCTGGATCTTTGGCTTTACGTTCTTCTACAACTTTTACAATAGCATCAATAACCATAGGTGACTCTTTCGCAGGAGTTAACTCGGCGGCCGCAACAACCTATAGAGCGGATGCTATAAGAACTATTAATTCTAGAGAAATGAATTATAATACAAAGTCTTACAAAGAAAAGAAAATAATACAAAGAGCAAGATATTATATTGGATTAGAAAAGAATATTAGATATAAGAACATCTATAAAGGCATTGTCGATTCTTTTGATATATTCATGAAAAACTTTGTAATGCCACCTTCCGAATTATTAGGAGGTAGTGAGTCAGAAAAAGTTGATTTCATATTCTATGCTTACGATGACAATTCTACAGACGTTGTTGCAACTGTAGATAGAATACAAGATTCCACTTCCGCTCTAAAGTCACTTATAGATTCAGATGAATTTTATACACTAGGCAAAGAAGAAGATTCTTCGTTCGATGAAGATTCAGCAGGACCATTAAATGCTTCTGTTGCAAATGTTCTAAATACAATTTATTCAAAAATGAGATCGGACATTATATCAGACTTTTCTGGTGGAAAACAAAACAATAGATATTGCTCCATAATATTAAATGGTATGCATTTTGAATCAATAGAAGGTAATGAAAATGACGCCTTAACAACATCTCAAAATGCTCATGAAAGTTTATTGGAATTGAGACAGTTTGATAGAGAAGGCGAAAGTATTCAGGCTCAAGTATTTTCTATGGGTACAATATTGAATCCTCAGTCTTCAGTTGTAACTGAAAAGAGATTTGAATCTTATAGAGATTTAGGCTCTCAAGTTTTTACTCAAAACTATTTAGGTATTCAGGATTCAAATTCAGACTTTTATGGATTTCAGTTTCTTAATGTCCTTGCTCGCTCTGCTGGACTGACAATAAAAAATGAAGAATCTTTGTACGAAGAGAAAGGTGTTGACGGACCTTTACTGATTCAACAAGCCAATGAAACTATTGCAGAGGCTTCTAATGTAGTTCCATTCGATAGCGATATAGATGGCGATGGAGTTACATCTATTCTAGACAGACTTTATTATCTATATAGAAATTATAGAATAAATGACGACATAGTTGTTTCTGATAAATTCTATGGGCCATTTGGAGAGTTTGGTTCAGAAATGAGATACTGGAGAAAAGTTTGTCCACATGGACAACTTTATACATTTAAGGGAAGAGTTGTATCTGGACAAACAAAGAATAGTGGAAACTATTTACTGAAAGTAGAAATTGTATGGGAGGACGAAGAGGGCGAGATTGTTGAATATGATGGCATTAGTCAATTTAATGAAATTGATGTGTATGTAGAAAACAATGCTAGAAGTAATACAAGTTTCTATACCCCAAGTAGTAACCTGATAGAGTTTCAAGGAAGACTATTTCATCCCGCCTATTTAAAGAAATTAAATTTAACGAATATTCTTCCGATGTCAGATCCAGAAGAATTTACGGCTTGGATGAGAGTTACCTTCCCAACCGCTTTAGACTTGTTGGATTTAGCAGAATCTGATTTTTCAGATAAACCATTAATTGTAATTAGAAGTAACTTGGGAGAGACCGATCCTTCTAGTTCAAATACTGGTTTGTTTCAGCCCCCTTCATTGTTTACTGCATTTGGTGAAGTATCTTCCATTGATCTTTTAGGTGGAGATATACAAAGACCTGCATATTTCAAAATAGCACAATCAGTAGAATACGTTGGAGATCATGTTTATTTTAAAGAACTTGAAAGTGCAGATAGTGTACAAATTAATACTGGAATAGAACCTCAATTGATATTTCAAACATTAGGAGAACCACCTTCTTCTTTTGGCACAAGTTCTCAAACTGTTCCCGTTGTTATTTATGAAGTTGAATTCGAAGTAGCGTTGTTCGGGCCAACTGATTTGTATAGAACGTATGAAATAGAGGTCACTTATAGACCTTCAGGATCTGATGATTTTGTTCAATTATACAAATTTTACAGTGCTGTTGCTTTTGCAGTTCCAATCCAAGATAATCAGAAGGTAGGAAGGGTGAAGTTTGTAGCTTCTGATCCTCAAAGTTTTGTATTAACAAAAACTCCAAGTTCACAGTTGGATGTTGAGTCATGGGGAGGTCGCCAATTTTTCATCAATCACCCATATCAATCCATTGATGATTTTAGATTTGCATTCACGTTTGATCCTAATGTTTGGGATGTGTCTGTCTATTTAAATAATGTGAAAAAAGCAACCAAGTTATTGACAGATCCATCTGAATGGGGAGTTATGGGTTCAGAATTTGTACAGGTGAATCCGTTTTCCGGTTCTGTTCTCTTTCAAGAGGAAATAGACACCAATAAGAATTTAGTCACTCTGAAAGCAACGAATATCTCAGGGGAGCAACAAGAACTGAAAGTTGGAAATCAGATAAAAATACAAGTTGTAAATGGTCCAACAGGACTAGAAGGCGTTGAAATAAGAAATGTTAAAATAAACAATTTCTCTGGACAAAGTTATGAAAGGGTAGATTGCGTTTATGATTCTACTTTGCACGGAGAAGATTATTTGATGATATGTCCAACCCAAGCATTTGGATATGTTGCATCTCGTTCTTGGTTTTTGGATACAGAGAATAATACATCAGTCGGAGGCAGTTTGTTTGGAACTAGAATACAAGGGTTCTTAACTTCTCCTTATTGGATTTTAGATCCTTTTGCTGTTCCATCTGATTTGAATTCAAAGACGATTAGAATGGGAAATAATCCATATGACTTCCCAGTCTTCGATGTTAGAAATTCTACTGTTGTAAATTCTAATGGTCAGCCATATTTAGAATATCAGACAATAGGTTATGAAGTTCCTGCGCCCGAAATAGGCTTATATAGACTAGATTCTGTCTTTAGTAAAAGGACGGAAAGATTTACACTTGTGATGAATGAGGGTGACAATATAGTTCAAAAGTTTTCATTCTATAAATTCAAAGACAGAGATACACCCGATACTGAATTGAGTTATTTAGAGAGAAACTTAAGAAAGACTCTTCCTGTTTATACGGGTCCAATAACTCAAGATGATATTTTTAATTCTCTCAGTGGAGATGGAACTCTTAATGTAGAGGAACAAAATAATACTCTTGTTGCATTAGAAGTAAATGCCTCCGTTTCTGAAAAGACAGAACCAATATCTTTAGAAGCAGATACTGGAGCTGGTGGAGGTTTTGAACCTTTTGGTTATAAGGATAATTCTGGTAGAAAGTATAGCCTTTATCTTCCCGTGACTCCTTATGGTGATGGAAGTGGAATTGGATATTCTCAGTTGCCATTAACTACTGGAATTAAAAATATTAAATTCAATATTCCAGAAGGTTCAAGTGTTCAGTCTATCAATGGAGTTAAACGATCCTTTGTTCCAGATATCGCAATGATAAAGGGAACAAGTGCAAATCTCGAAGAGAGTAATTTTGGTGATTATATTTTATTCTTTAATTCAAATGGAAATATAAAACAAATAAAAGCATTAGTGAGTCAAACAGATTGTCAGTATTGGAAAAGACCTGGAATAGAATCGAGTGATGAGAAATATTACGAATCAATTCCTGTGTTGACGAACTATGAGAGTCCAATAATTGTTAAAGATTCTATTAATGATATCTTCTATTTGTTTGTTTATGGAATTCAAGATCAGTCTGTTAATTTAGTTTCCTTTTCTAGAAAAATATTCTTGAAACTTTCTCAAGGTATCTCTGAGGGAGATTACGTTAAACCAGAAGGCGAGTTAGAAGAAGGGCAAGAACCTGATAACTCTAAAACCAAAATGGGATTGAATCCAGATGAAAATTCTTGGAAGCAATTTTTTGAAGGTCAAGGTAATCACATTCTTCCAATCCTTTTCAACTCAACTCCAAAATTTGATGCGGAAATAACTTCTAATGGCTATATGTTTCTTGCCAGCATGTCTTCGGACGATGAATTAAGAATCTTAGTAAATACAAATTTTGGTGGAAGTGAATTCGAGCCATCAGGCTGGTATGATTTGGGTATTGATTTATTAGACGAAGATGGTTTTTTGAAAAAATCCCTTGCTAACGAAAAGGTTTATGCAGTGAGCATATCCCATAATGATAGAATGCAGGGGTTGTTTTTGTTTATATCGACTGAAAATAAATTAATACAATATAGAATTCCAGATGCTATAGTTAGGGATTTGGGTCAAGATCCCGTAAGTAGAAGGATATCTGAAATATTTCAGTCATTTGCTAATCAAAAGAAACCAAATTTAATTATTGGTCGTATTGATACTTTAGATTCTGAGCTGATAAATATAGGCAATGTTGTAGTAGAGGAAGATTTTCCACAACAATTAGTTTCAGTTCAATGGTTAGAGAATGGAGAATGTTGGTTGTTTTACGTTGATGATCAAAATACAATAAAAACTTTAAGGTCTCTTACTCAAGGGAATACGTGGAGCACTTATACTAATGTCTGAGCATGTTGGATTTCCAATAGGAAAAGTAATTTTAAAGAAAAGGCAATTTCAATTTGCATTGCCTACTAATCGAGATTTTGATTTAGAGATGCAAGAATTTGCTACTGGCTTTGGTACAGAGTCTTTTAGGGATAGTAATATATATTATGAACCTTCCGTGGGTGCAATCATGGTAGCGCCTTTGTGGGCGAATAGAGGTAATTATTTAATAAACTCTCCATTTCCAGATGATAGTAGGTATCAAGTTTCAGTTCCAAATGGTGCTCCTCCCGAAACAATAAATGAGATAAAAAAAAGAGTTTGGCGTTCAAAAAAAGGTATTGGTCAAGAGGTGGGAGATTTAGGTAATCTAAAATTCTCAGATTACAAAGAACCTTGGGAAGGTAAGGGGAATGAGTATTTAGGACCAATATGGGAAGAAGAACTTCACGAACCTTTATTTACCGATCCATCTAAAGATTTTAAATTGCCAGTTTCATGGTTACATCAAAAACAAGTTCATCCTAATGTTGAATGGTTTGTACATCAAGAGTATGGAAACTTTACAAACGAGTCTTTTTGGATGGATGTCGTTAAATATAATGCATCTGGGCCAGATCCTGAGCCTAATGCTGGATTTAAAAGAAACTTGATCTATGGAAAAAACAATCCTCTAGGCGCTTACTTTGCCCTTAGAATTGGATGGTCTATTGAGAATCCAAAAGAGTATGTTGCAAACAATGGAATCGGAGAAATTAGCAATTACTCTGGTTTAAATTTTCTCGGACCTTTCGACTTAGTTTTTCCAATAGGTGAAGCTCCTTTTATCTGGGATCATCAGGGAGATACGACGGATGATGAAAGCGCAAAGTCATCTCCAAGTGAATATTCAGGATATGTTGCAAATAGAAATACAGATCCTTCATGGATTTTGAGAAACGAGATTTCTGAATTTAGAATTATATGTTTAGTAATGAAAGGAAAGTTGATTATAAGATCAACATTTTCTAATAGTGCTTGGGTATTTCCAATTAACATTTCAGACAAGGCAAATGAAGCCACTCAGAAAAGGTATGAGAATTTCTTTATACCTCCTGGAAAAGTTTGTGTATTGGGTCGTGGTTTTGCCTTTAGATTTAATTATAATCCTCTTGAATTTAATATTTACGATGGAGAAGGAGTCGAAAGAAAACCCCACGCTTTACTAAAGACAGTTCCCTTGTCAGAAAGAAAAGGCTTTGGTGGATGGAAAGATATTGATGGTGGATATGTTTTTACTAAAATTCCTTATTCACGTGGGACTAGAACTGGAGATAGTAGCTCTTACACTGTTGACGATTTAGGTTCTTATGGACAAGATATTGTTACAGTTCCCTTCGAAGGTCATGGTTCGGGAATGAATACTTATACCAGTATGTTGATTCCGGTTTCTGATCCAAGAGAGTTGGTTCTTTGTTCTATTGATCCTCCAGAGCAAGGTGAGGATTTGCCTCCTCAAACAAATGTCAACTATGGTTTTGAAACTCAGCAGTATAGGACTTTGATGAATAATGGTTTCTTTACTATTAGAATGCAATGTAGAGCACCATCTTTTGGTGGTGGTGGAATATACAATACTAATGGAATAAGTAAAAGATTTGCATCTCCTGTACTTTGGAGAATAAAAGCAAAACATGATATTCCTAAACTTCCAAGACCAGAATCATTAGATATAACTAGACTTGTTAAGACTATAAGTTACAACAATAATGCTCAAGATTATTTTCTAATAAGAGAGAAGGCTAATGTTGAAGTTGTTATACCTAAAGATTGGCAGGGAAGTGATTTTGGATTATCAATGACAAGAGATGAATTGTTGGATTGGTTACAGACAACTAGAGAAATTGAGATTTGGCTAGGTTGGCTTGGCACACAACCAGGTTATGAAGATCCTGCACTGATAGATTCTTCTATATGGCCTTACGATAAACAGGGTTCTTCCGGTGGTGGTCAATTGGTTAAGATTATGACTGGAATAGCAAGGTCTGGACCTAAGAAAGAAACCTTCGTTGAAGATACAATTACTTTAAATTGTGAAGATAGACTATCTATATTGGAGGGATATCCAATAATAAATAGCCCCATATTTGATGGGATGAATGTAGATAAAGCTTTTTTAAATTGTGCTCAAATAAGTGGATTGCCTACAGAGATGTTTGATGTTGTTTCTAATTTTGCAGATAGACACATTCTTCCAATGTCTTTTCAATTCGATCAACCAAGAATTAGATTCAATTCTGGAACAACGATTCTAGCTGGATGTCAAAAGTTAGCAAACTTTTTTCAGCATGTAATTAGAACACAGCCCGATGGAACTATTATTTTGACCGATATTTACTCAGATGCCCTGAGAGATAGAATTAGAGGGCAACAGAGTACATACCAAGGAACGATGGTTGTTATAGATGATTTACAGCCAACTCATGAAAGTTATAAATTTTATATAGATGGAACTAAATCTCCAAATCCATTTCAAAGAGTTTATGAGTATTTTAGTTTTGATAAAAATGTTAAAGATCAAGTTAACCAAATTCAAATATTTTCAGTGGACAGAAGTGCCGACTTAGCATTCGTAGCCGATGGTAGTGCTTTTGATATTTCTGCACTGGAAGATCCAGATTCCCCAAACTTTATAGGTTATTTAAAGCCTGTTCGAATAGAACAACCAGCCTTTGGTACTATGGCTCATATTGAATTTTTTAGGCGTATGGCTGCAAGACATATGTTTAGAGCGCCTTTAAATGTTAGATTTACAACATATGGAAGGCCAACTATAAGATCTTTAGATATAATTGAAGTGGAACATGAAGATACAATAACTGCAAGAGATACATCTAAAACAAGGAAATATAGGGTAATAGACGTGAATCTAAATGTAGACTTAACAGATAAGAAATATGCTATCAAAATGGACATTGAAGCGGAATCAATTTAGTTGTCGTATTCTATCCAATATGGCCAAGGAGTTATTAAAATGTATTGGACAGAAGAGAAGAAAGAAAAACTTAAAAAAATGTATTATTCAAACATTCCATTTTCCGAAATATCAAAACAATTTGATGGTAAGAAAGAAAAAAATATCAGAGCTGCTGCTGAAAGGCTTGGCTTCAAGGGAAGAAAGGTTAATCAGTGGACTGAAGAAGAAAAACGATATATGATTGAGAACTATTCGAATACTTTGAATGAAGATTTGGGTAAAAAATTAAATAAAACAACTTTTGCAATTCAATCATATGCTCAAAAACTAGATTTAAAAAAAGATGAAAATTTTCATTATTTAAGAAAATATGATGTATATATTGATAAAATGCATGAGAATAATCCAGATTTTTGCTACTTAGTGGGTTTATTAATGGCAGATGGTCATATAGATCAAAAAAGAAACAAATGTGCTTTGGGATTAAAAGAATCCGATCTTCCTTTATTGGAAAGATTGAGAGATGAATTTGGTGGATATATCAATTCAACGCAAAAGAAAATGAATGGAAAAGTATTTAAGGGATATAGATGGTGGATGAATGGTTCGGATGTGATTGAAGTTTTAAATCAATACGAATTGTTTCAAAATAAAACTTTTAGAACAAAAGTGTCAAATAAAATTCCATCGCATATGATGCGACATTTTGTAAGGGGTTATTTTGATGGGGATGGTTGTATTTGCCATTACTCTAAAAATAAAATACAAAGAGTAACTTTTACTGGAGAAGAAGATTTTCTTTTTTCTATTAAAAATGTTATAAAAAACTTTGAAATAGAAACAAAAGACAATATAAGAAAAGGTAGTGGGAAAAATAAATCTTTCAATTTAAATTATAATTCTAAAGAACAATTGCCAAAAATATACAATTTATTTTATAAAGATGCGAATATCTATTTAGAAAGAAAGCGTATAAAATTTGATCAGGTTCTTGAAAACATCTAAAAGGAGAAAAGGCCATGAATTCAAAAAGCGTATCTTTTTCAAAGAGCAGTTCGTCTAAACCTGCTGTCAAAAGTAAAGACGATCAATTACTTAAGATAATAAGGAGACTTGTTGAAAAAATAGAAAAAGACAAGGTTTCCGACATCCAAGGCTATGGTGTGAGAGGTTCTGATAACAGAAAGATTTATCCAACTGCACCTAGAGCAGGAATTAGAAAACAGGCAATTTTTGCCGGAAGTGCCCCACCTCCAGTCGGTACTATTGGGGAAACAGTAGCTACATAAGGATTATTAAATAAATGCCTAGACAAACGCCAGTATATAGATTACCATATGTTCTTCCAGGTGAGTCCGTTACAGGACCAGTGGACAGAACACGCTTTATGGCCATCGACCGACAATTAGAAGCAATTTTTACATTTTTAGGAAATGGAATTATTTCTGGATGGAATCTTCAGATCGATGAAGAGGACTCCAAAGTTCTTATTATTACCCCTGGATCAGGTGTAATTTCTTCCATTGCAGCGGCTTCGACTGCCAATATTAGAATCGAAAATTTAACAAAACCAACTGGCACGGGAACTACAAGAAATAATATCTATGTGCGTTTGCTAGGACATACTGCGGAATCTTTACAGGCTGAATATTTTGCAACAACTGAAACATTTAGTTTCAATATTTATCTATCTTTAGGATATGTTAATGTTGATAGTTCTGGAAATATAACATCTATAAACACAGAACCAGAATCAGGTAGAACTGAATTAGAAATTATTAGATATATAGCATCTTTGATAAGTCAACATGTTCATACTGGACAGCCAGGAGAGCCTGATAAGATTGACTTATTCAATCACGTTAGAGGCGTTTTGTCTGCCACTAATATTGAAGACTTGCCAGCTTCAAAGATTACTAGCGGAACTATATCTAAAGATAGGTTTAAATTAAGTCACGAAGACCTTCTCGACATAGGCACTTTAAAGCACGAAGAATTAGATTTCTTGGTAGAAAAACTTCAAACAATTAATCAAATGTTGTTTGGGGATATTATGACATCTAATTTGATTCAATTGATTATTTCTATGAAGCATACTTTCTCTGATATAGACGACTATATGGTAAACTTCGCTTCAGTCATTCCAGGTCTTGGAAATAACAAATTACTTTCTACTGACTCTTTCATTGATATTAATGCTACAACTTCGGAATTGGACTTTACTAATCATAGGATTAGAGGTAAATTTGTAGACTCTAAAGAGTTGGGTCAAATTGTTTTCAACACTGTTGATGAGTTTAATGAAGGAACATATGACTCAAATTATATTTTAGTTACTGGCTCTATTCCAAACACTAGGGCGTATGGTTATGGATATGGATATGGATTTGGCCTTAACTATTGGGATGTTGTATATACTAACTTTGAAACTTCATTTGATTATGGAGATACGCTTTTTGATTTTGATGGTAGTTTAGTTGGATATGGCGTAAGTAATTTAGATCAAAATGCAGACTTTGAAACAACTCATTCTGGAGAGTACGCATATGGATATGGATTCGAATATGCTTTTGGAATTCCAGATACCCTCACTACAACCTTAGTTACTTTAAATCCAATTGGTGCCGACCTTTTTATTTTCGATGAAGATCTTGATGATTACGTGATTCAGTTTGATGAACAGGATGGTTCTCTACATCCAACATACAAAAGATATACAGGTAATTCGGGTTCAGTTTCCATTGAAGATCTTTTAGTTTATGGTTTAAATAAAACCATTTTTTCAAAAGGCGGACTATCTCCAAAGAGGGGTTCTTCCGTCGCCGATCCTAACCTTAGTGGAACTACAGACGCTTATGTTTATTCGTCTAGAATTGAAGAGAGAGATCAAGGTGATTCTACTTCGTTTATCTTGAATGACAAATCAATGGCTTTTGCTGTCTGGGATGATGTTTACGATACTACTGAAAACAGATTCCTAAATTTTGTATGGAGAAGAGTTGAAGGCGAGACTTTTAATTCTGAATGGACATACGATTACAGTATGTCGTTGTATATAGAAGTTACAGTAAAGAATGTTGGATCAGATGATATTCGGTATTACTACAGATATACTGGTGGAAGTGCCTCTTCTTCATATCGTTTCTTCCAAAAGGGTGACACTCCTTTTGTTGAATTTGAATTAGATGAAGATGGTATTGAAATCACAACTATAAGCGCAGAATTAACTGAAGACAATTTAGAATTTATAGTTGGATTCGTGGATGATGGATCTACGGAGTTTGATATAGAATATGCAACTCCTTGGGTTTCTGGATCTTCTTCTTCTGAAGATGCGAATAAAGTAACTGTCGCTCCTAGTTTTACTGATGTTCTTCCCAATATAACTGGATGGGCATTACTTACGACTAGAGATGATGATTTTCTTTTTGAACAACAAGAAGCCGGACCAATGAGATTGACTCAGGGTAAGAGATTGGGACTTTCCGATCCTGTTAATCCCTCTGAAAATCCAATGCTTGCAAGAATAGATAAGGTCTTTTTCTCTGGTTCTTTTGGTTATTCTCAGGATTTGAACAATAATAAATTAGAAGGGTTGGAAATTAATTTTCCTTATCCTGTAGATTTTGAATCTATTTCATGGTTGGGTTCAGAACCTAGTGATTCCGTCATCTATATTCAAGTCAAAAGAAACGCTTCTCCTATTTCTGGTGGAGATTCGGGAGAGTCTGATTTTAGAGACAACTTCTTCTTTACAAACAAAGGAGAACTTTTTCAAAGCGGAGGAGTTTACAACTCATTGTTTGAAGAATCTTTTGGAGCAGATCAAGATGATACGGAAAGACAATATTCTGTTTCTGGATCTTCTTTGCCAGGGACTTCATATGATGATGCGTATGGAATAACTTTAAGAGTAGTTCTTCTCCCATCTTCAGACAAGCGTGTTGCTCCAGCTTTAAATAGTCTAACAATTAACTTTTCATCAAACACTTCTAGCGGTACACTTACAATAGATTCCGCAGATGATTGGCAAAATGCTCGTGTTGCAACCAACATTGAACAAGACGGCGGTAGTGTTAAGATTCTTGAAACCTCAAGAACTAATAACTTAATCTATGGTTCTTTCAAGAAGGTTGTTGAATATAAAGAATCTTTAACTTCTAAATATACTAGCGATTATAGTGGAAGTAACTTACCTCAAACAGCATTGCAAAAATTAAATGATGAATTAGGAAGTATTGTTGGACTTGTAACGGACTTGAAGGTCTTGGAAAATGGGAACATTATGTTCTTAGATAGAGATTCTTCCAGAATTGTTGAAGTCGATAAGAATAGAAATATTAAAAAAATAATAATGTCAGAATTTGCCTTCGATCAAAACTATGTAGGTGATAATTCTATACCAGCCAGCCAGTACGGAGAATTGGTTAAGGTCATTTATAATAGACAACTAGGTCCAAATGGATGTGTTTACTTAGTCTTCTCTCATGAATTATCTTCATTTTACAATGGAGTCAAGACTCCAACCACAGCGGAATCAGAGGATCAAATAAATGTAAGACCTTCGGCATTGAATATTAGATTTAAGGGATTGTCTAGAGATTTTTCTGATTCGTTGAGCATTCAGGCTGTAGATAGAGGTACTTTGGCTTTCTTTATTAGTCCAGAGATGTCTAATTGGATTGAGAGTATTACAAATCCATATTTGGATATGAATTTCTTTCCATCTGCTGACGGAGTTCCTTCTTCGAATAGTTCAATAAAATTCAACAACTCCTCAGTTGTTGTTAGAAATTTGGGTGGACAGAACTTTAGAACATTAATATCTAAGGTTGGAAATAAAGGAATCTACCAAACATCTTACAATCTCCTTTATGTTCCTATACAGGGTGCAGTCGCTTTTGATTACCATGAAGATTCGGGAATACTCTATACTCTTAAGCGAGCAAAAGAATATTCTTGGGATAGTAATCCAAGGGCGTGGTATTTAGCTTTCAATATCAAGAGTTCTCAATATAGTCCTACATTCTATACAGAATCTAATTTTACAGTGCCTCCAAATATAGTTGGATTCCCAAGTGGATCTTTCTTGTTCAATGAGACTGAACCTAGTTTCTTTTTGGACAACTATTATGGACATAAGGGTTCTATTCAATTCAAAGACCCATATTTGTTAATCTGTGTTAGTGGGGAAGGCAAGGATGGAGTTTATGTATTCTCTAAAAATTCTAGTGGCGAGTACAGTTTGCCGACCCCGATAGAATTGGATAATGATGGAACCTATCCTATGGATGCACGTTTCGATCCCAAGACATTCGATGAGGAGAATTCAGAATATGGAAACATGTACGTTGCATTGAGTGATTTGAAGAGAAGTCCTGGAGGCGCTACAGGAAGATCTAGAATAGTTAGATACACTCCAGATGGAGCCAAGGATTGGGAATATGGTGGACAGTATCAAAGTGCAGACAGTAACGGACAATTCTTTATAAGTGCCAATTCCGTTAGACCCTTGTCAATCCCAGATGATGTAGTGGTGGTAGTTAGCACATGATTGTTTCTGTTGAAAATAATAAAATTAAAAAAATTAAATTTGGAGACAACATCCCAGATAAGAATGAATTCTGGGTTCCTAACGAATGGGGAACTGTAGAGATAGAAGAGTATATTATAAACGGAAGAAAGGAAGTGAGTAATACGACTATTGTAAATTTGGAAAATCGTGTCTCGCTAATAGAAATCACATGATAGATATTGTTTGGTCAACATCTATAGACCCTAGTGGATATTCTAGTTGTGCTCGTTCATATGTTAAGTCTTTGTATCAGAATCCAAAATGTAAATCTTATATTTTTGTAACTAATGTTGCTAAGAATATAAATTCACAAGGCATAGATACTGAAGAAATTTCTCTTCTTTCTAAGATTTCCATTGATAATTACTCTAATTTTAAGTATGTAGTTCAACACAGTGTTCCTGACAGATTTCTCCTTAGAATAGACTCTTTGAATGTCTGTTATACAATTACGGAAATGCCAATCATTAAAAGATGGATAAAAATATGTAATCAGATGGATTGCATTATGACAGCTTCTAAATTTTCAAGAGATCATTTTGTTGAGTCTGGAGTTGACGAAGACAAGATTCATGTAATTCCGCATTGTCATGACACAGACGTTTGGAGTCCTTCTTGTAAGGGATTGAAGATTGATAATTTGAAAGGTTTTAATTTTCTTTTTATGGGAGATTATACTCCGAGAAAAAATGGAGACTTATTAATAGAAAGTTACCTAAAGGCATTTCAAGGAAACAAAGATGTTTCTTTGACCATTAAAGCTTATTATAATTCATTCTCCCTTAAAGACCAGAAATTGTTAATTGAAAGAATTTCAAAGATTGTAGAGAAATCAAAAATACCTAAAAATGAAATTCCTAAAATATTGTTTTACGGAAAACCTATAGACGAATGTCTTATGCCAAACTTCATGAACAGCTTTGATTGTTTGGTTTCACCACAAAGAGGTGAGGGCTGGGGTCTTGCTATGAGTCAAATGATGTGTTTAGAAAAGCCTGTTATATCTACAAATTATTCTGGAAATTTAGAATTCATGAATGATGAAAATTCTTTACTTATAGACATAGATGGATTTGAAGATGTCTCTCAGGAGATGGTGAAGATAAATCCAAATTATTCTGGGTTGAAATGGCCCAGAATATCTCAAGAAAATCTTATAGAACAGATGAGATATGCCTATTATAATCGAGAAGAAATGAAATTGATTGGAGAAAGGGCGAGAAAAGACATGGTTCTCAAATTCTCTTCAAAGATCATTTCTGATAAAATAATAGATCTGTGCGAATCTTTATGAATAATATTTTAGGAAGTGACAATTATGTTTAAAAAAATTCCAATATTTTTGATGTTCTACAATCAAGAGTCGTGGACAAAAAAATGTATTGAATATTTAGAGAAGAATACAAATAAAGAACTTTTCGATCTCGTATTATTGGACAATGCTAGTTCTGAAGATTCTTCTGAAAGAGTTAAAGAGTACGCATCTTCACTTTTTCCTGAACTAAAATTCAAAAGAAATGAATATAGAATTCCAATAAGCTTACTTTATAATGAATCAATAAAAGAATTTTCATACGATTCAGAAAGATTTGTTATTTTACATAATGATGTTCTGGTTTCGGAAGGGTGGCTCGAATCTTTAAATGGCTGTGCGGATTATTTTCAAGAGAAAAGAATTAAGTTTTCCTGTATTTATCCAAGAACAAATTATGCAATAGAAGGCACTCCTTCTTATTTAGACGAAGACATTAAAGAGGTATTTTTAGAGAATAAGGTTTCAAATAAATCATTTCACTCTAACGAGTCCATTCAAGAATGTTTAGATATGACATATATTTTGAAACCTTTTGAAGATCACTCGTTGTTCGTAAAGAATAACAATAAGGGTCAATATAAAATAAATGAAGAGATATGTGTTTTTTGCACCCTCTTTAACACCGAATCATTCATGGAAAACGGAATGTTTGATGAAGACATGATTGGCCGTGGTTGTGAGTCTAAGATTCTTAATATTAAAGAAATGTCTAATGACCATTATCCTATTCTAGCTGTAGATGTCTATGTCCATCATAATGGAAACACTACTTCTGATGGAGTGGGTATGGATTTTGGTGAAATGTTTAAAGAAGAAAATCTATTGTTCGAAAACAAAAAAAATGAATATATAATAAATGAAAAGAAAAAAATAAAATTTGAATCAGATCTTCAAAAGGGAAAGAGAATCTTATTTATTAGAGATTCTGGCATTGGAGACATAATTATGTCAATGTTTACTATTCAAGCAATTAAAAATAGATTTCCTAAAAGTAAGATAGATTTTATGACAAATTTAGATTTTATGGATTTCGTATCAAGATTTGATTGTATAGATAAAGTTTTACCCTTCGATGAACCTGAAATTCTTTTTTATGACAAAAAAGAAAAAATTCAACAATATCAAGAAAATCCTTATTTTAAAGAAAACTATGATATTGTCTTTAATTGGTTAAGATATGTCGAATATTTTGATCTTAGAGATGAACATCGAGTAATTAAGTTTTTAGATTCAGTTGATATAGATGGATTAAAGCCCAATATGCCAGTGTATAATTTTTCGGATGAAGACACTTTAAACGAGATACCTAAAGAACCTTATGTTGTCGTCTGTTATCAATCGTCATGCAATGCTCGAACAATGCCTGATGAAACATGGAGAGCTATTGTAGAAGAAGAGTCCCACACAAATAACGTCATTATTGTTGGAAATAAAGATAATGTCAATAAAGAAGGTTTCACTAATCAAGATAAGATTTTTGACTTTGGTTTAAGTCTTTCTTTGGAGAAGTTGCCATACATACTGAAAAATTCACAAAGAGTTTATGCTCCTGATTCCGGCGTTTTACACATGTCCGCACTTGTTGGTGCTCCTACAGTTTCTTTCTTCGGTGCAATTGATCCAAAACTTAGATTGGGTTACTATGAAAATGATAATATTGTCTTATATAAGGAGAAGGAATTGCACTGCATTCCATGTAAAGATAAGGGATGTAAGGACAGACCTTGTTTGAGTTATTCTAACAAGGAAATAAAACAGTTGGTTAAAGGCAATGTTTGATTTTTTCTAACAAGGAAATAAAACAGTTGGTTAAAGGCAATGTTTGATTTTTTCTATGATTTTTCAATAGATATTGACTCTAAAAGCTTAGAGATAGGTGTTGATAAAAAACACCTAGTCAAACTGTATTATCCTAAAGATGTAAATTTTGTACCAAAAGTAAATCCTCATAAAGATTATTATGAAATTATTTTTCAAAACATATACCTTGGAATGGATTTGATATTTGAGTTAAGATCCAATGAAATTAAAGAATACTTAATACTTCGAGAAAAAAGAAAGGTAAAAGAATTTCCAATAAAATTGGATTTTTACAACTGTTTCCTGAAGAAAATAAGGAATGATTTTGTCGTAATAGGGAATGACAACACTGAAATATTTTCATTTAGTGAGTTGAAAATAATTCCAGAAAAACATAACAAAAATGTCAACTTTGAAAGTTTTTGTCATTTTGAATACGATCCTTTAAATTTTAATTTATGGTATAGGTTTAATTTTTCTGGTTATTCTGAAGAAAATTTTCCTATAAAAGTTGATCCTACTTTTAGATTCCAAACTAAAATAAGAACTAATAGTTTGGGCATAAGAGCAGGGTATGATAGATTCAACTATATGATTGTGTCGGGGTCTAAAATCTCGGATGAGTTTTTTGATAAAACTATTGGACTTCCCACAAAAACTACTATTTTTGAAGGTCAGAACTTTGGACACTATGGACCCTATGGACCCTATGGACCTGGTGGGGGTACGAGTGAATTGTATAAGAAGATTTTAGGTAGTGATGATGTTGTGTTCGAAAGGAATTGCAGAGTCATGTTGCCTTTTTTGACAGGTTATCTCGATTCTGTTTCTTTGAGGGTTATGCAGGATGATGTCAAAACTCTTTTAGGTCCGTATCCGATTAAGAGTTCAGTAATAAATGGTGCCAGATACGATTATGTGGATTTTGAAATACCATTTAAAATGCCATCATCCTTAACGATAGAATCTTTAGTCTTTTTTGATAATTCTGTCTTTGGAGATATTAGCGTTTCTTATGAAAGAACAGTAACTTATGTTCCAGAACTAGATATAAAAATAGAACCATCGAATCAATATATAACAAAAATAGAAAAAAATGGCAATAATGTATTGGATGTGGCTTACATATCTTGCTCTCATTCTTCCCTCTTTAAACCTTATCAATATTCAATAATTCCCTTTGCCTTTGATTTGCCAACTGCTGAAGAAGTAAAAAGAAGAGAGTCTGTAAATCAGCAAATAGCAGAAGATATCGGTAACAGTGTAGATATTTTATATGAAGATTATTCTCAAATAGTGGGAGACGTTCCAACCTTAGAGGAAGTAAAGTCTTCATTATATAGAAATAAAGACAAGACAAACACTTTTGTTTCAGTTCCAACGTCTATTGAAAGTAAAACCCCAAATGTTTTAACTTCATATTTTAGTTTTCCTACTTATTTTTTTCCTACAGTTGCAGCAAATAGAGGATGGAATGAATCTCAAGAACCTTCCGTATATTTTGACAAGGGTCGTTCAAAGTCTTTCAAGAATCATTTAGAATTCGTTCTTAAATCCTCTATCAATTTTCGAAGTAATACTGAAGAGTATATTGACTTCAAGAAAAAATACACTTACATTGAACCTGAAGATTTTTATTTCAACATATCTGAAAATGCATCTGTAGGAAATGGGAGAATTTCTTTATCTAAGGATTCATTTGATCTAAGTTTAATTCAAAAACCTACTCATGCCATCTGGACATCTAATGGTGAAACTTTCTTGAGTGAAAGGGACGATTTATTTTCTATTAGCGAAGGTGTGAATACAACTTTAGATTTTACAATCAATACAAATTTTTTCGCATTTGAATTTGGATCTGGAACACCAGACTTCAATAGCGATACTTATGAAATAGATTTTATAGAAATAGAAGATCAAGAAGTTGCAATGGCTCAATATGAGGATAATCCACTTTCTGGTCACTATCTTGTTCTGAGAATATCAGGAAAAGTTTATTCGTATGAGATTGTAGAGAGTACATTAAAATCAATAGTTTTGAAGGGTAAGGTGAAAAGTATTCTAGAAAGAGCTGACTATTTAGGAGTATTTCCATACATTCCGAACGAAGCTTGGTTTCAATATGTTTCTGCCGGATATGAAACTAAGAGGAAACAGATTACAAAGAAGAGAATATTAAACAATGGAGATTTGGTTTATGAGACTGTGAATTTGCCAATCATTTCAAATCGTCCAACAGAAATTATTTGTAATTTAAAAGATACAGATAAAGAATTTATAGGTATTCGAAAGAAGGTTAGAGTTAGAGGAGAAAGTGAATTTTTTTACTATGGATTTAATCTCAATGCCGTTAAAGTCAGTGTTTCGGTCGAATTAGATTCTACAGCAGCGATTACGACAAGCACTCCAAATAAGTATTCTGTAAATATTGGAGGGAGTCGATTTGATAAATATTCAATTCCAGAGAGACTTTCTGATAGAATAATTTATTTTAATGTAGATGCTCCTGGATTTGCTGATAAGGTCGTATTGAAATTGACAAAGCGAGACGGAACAGAAGTTCAGTATTTTGAAACAAATTCAGATATAGTAAGTTTTTCATATCGTGAAAATGATAATGAAAATAGATTTTTAGAAATAAGGCTTGACCCAAAAAAAATAGATTATTCAAGAATAGATTTGGATTTTTCTACAAACTGATCGTATTGGCTAAAAGTGCTCGGAGGGATTAAATCATAATGGCAACCACATTAATAAGAGCTTATCAAACACATTTTACTTTAATAGACGTAGAGGGGGACGACTCTTCAAGAGTTTTCTCTGTCGGCAATTCGGCCTACTACTCTCAAGTAATCTTATCTAAAGAAAATGTTACAAATCCTAGATTGTTCTTTATGGCTGATTTGCCATCACAGAATAATTTAATTTTAGATGTATATTCTGTCTCTACAAGCGGAACCGGAGACCAGACTGTCTACTCTTTAGATTCTAAAATAAAGACTTACGAGGGTGAATTAAATTACCTTAACCAGCCATTGAATGAGTCTTTACCATTCTCTGATGCTAGGTGGTACTATGTAGATACTGACTTATCCCTTGAAGCCTCTACTTATTACGCTTTGGTTTTTAGATATACTGATATCAGTGGAGTCCAAGAGGCTCCAAAGATTTACTATTCAAAAGAGTATAGAAAAGAAATTTTCCCTATAATGATGTCAAGTATAGATCAGGGAACGACATACTCCAATGAAAATGTACCAGTCTCATCAAACGGAACAATTAGAACCGGATCTATTGTTTGTGGTTTCACGGGAAAAGAAGTTACTTCCTCTGATGAATTTGATTCAGGTTCAAATTCAATAGGTGGAGTTGGTTCCGCTAGAAGAGGCTATCCTACCTTTCTTTACGTTGAAAATATAAGTTCTAGCGCAAATGAAGTCTCCTTGCAGTTTTTACAAACACCTCCTACTGATATGGATATAGATGGAACTAGCCAAGAGACAGATCAGGCTCTAATGAGATGGTTTTATTATAAGCCAGGAACTCTGCCTCTTTCGGGTAAATCATTTCTAAATAGAACAATAAGTTCATATCCAGTTTTAGATAATTCAGCAAATTTTATAATTTTTACTCAGCCAGATAGACTCCCTCCTTACCCTAAAGTATATTTTCCTGAAACATACATGGGTATGACTCACAAAGAAGTGGGTGTTGTTTCTATTTATGAAGGTTATAAAGAAGATAAACATAGGGTTCAGAGAAGACCAGGTATCATTCAAAATAATGACAATCGTTCAGAACTCGATTATTGGGCGCATTTTTCTGAAATGAGAAAAGAAGAAGTTGATTCCAGTGGAGAAAGAAAGTCATATGCAAGTTCCAATCCTTCTTACTTAGATTTTTCATTAGAGAAAAAAGGCAAAGAAATAGAATTGTTTGGAGAAATCCAATTAACTAATGATGGAGTGGACAACAAAAGAATTCGAGGATTTACCAACATAACCAAAATAGGAAAATACAATCTTGGTTTTGGTAAATATGAAACTTACAGTGATGATTGGTATGATGCTTCTCCTAAATATACAACTGCTGATGGTGGGATAATTCTCAAAGGTGTAATATCTCACGAAGATACTCCTGATCAATGGGAAAGCATTGATATTAAAATAACTTCCGATTATACAAGTGGTGATACTGACTTAATTTTAGGAGACAGAGATGATGATGCCTCTAAATCAAATAGAATTATAGGAGTTCATGACACTAAGATTGTTAAGAATGCAGATGGCGATTCAGTTTTATTTGCAATATTTCAAGCATTCCCAGAACACACTGGAACGTTCGATCCATCTACCGATTCTGTTGTTCCGACAAGAGCATTCTTTAACTTAGCTGTAAGTTCTACAAACTTTAACACTGACACTACTCCTAACCTCGTGACATTTAAAGTCATGGAGGTTGCAGACACTGACGAGTATGATGGTCGTTTTATTTCCAGAAACTTAATAGCATCAGAGATGGGAATAACATTAAGTGCAGGAGCTACCCTTTCTTCAGTAGATAGAAAGGCAACAAGAGTTTGGCCAGACGTTGATGCTGACTACAAGCAAGGTTTCTTTTTTGATTCCCAACTGGGCGGACAGAATACCCTTTATTTTACAGTTAGAAATTTACGTCAAGAGTCTTACGATGGTCGTTATGGTCAGGCTTTGACAACAGCCCAAAAGAATTCTAAGTTTGCTATTTGGAAGATAGATCTTGATTTTGATGTAGATTCCGATTTTGATTCAAATTCTATTACTGCAACCAAAGTGGAATCTTCTACGTATGAAAATAGTGCATCTATTACGGAGTTGGATTACAGAGGTTTTGACTCTGAAATATCTCAAGAAATAGAAATTTCTTATGCATTAAGAGATGGGAATGTAGGTTATTTTGGAACTAATGTATATGGCAATGCAAAAGACAATACTTCTACTCCTAAAATGGCAGAAGTTTATACTTCAGAAAACATGGAAGACTTTGTTAGAATTATCGAAGGAGACAAAGATTCAATTTGGGCAAATGATTACACTTTAGTAGCAGAGAAAACAGGAGGCACTACGACTCAAGATTTTGTCAATAATGACTTTGTTTCATACATCGCTAAAGTGGACGATATAGTCCACGTGTGGACAAGTCCAATTCAGGATGGCGGTTTTGGAACTCCCTTTCATATTGCTTATGACGAGAATTTTAACAGAACTAAAATACTTAGAAAATTTCCAATTCAAGAAGAAGAGGATGAATCTAGATTAAGTACGACACCTCCTTCTTATTGGGAAAATGGCGACGAAAGTGCTTTCCCTCATAATAGAAAAATCAGATGTTTCATGTCAGGCATAAGAAATGGTGATTATATTGTGTTGATTGGACAAGAGGGTTATAACAACTCTTCTTATGAGAGCACTTTTCCACATTATGATTATTCTATTAAGACAATAATCTATGATGCAAAAACTATAAATGATGCTTTTTATTATCATGGAGATACTTCTTATAAAATAGATCCAAACATTGACGCCTCTGTTATTGCAAATGACGCTTCAGCGAATGACGAATTTGTATTGAAAGCACCATATAAAGAAATAGAATATTGGGGAACTAAATGGGGGGTTTATCATCACAAGACTTTAACTAAATACCCATTTGAACCTCAATTAGTTAAGAAGTATCCCGCACTTAAAATTACTAGAGATAATCCTAGAATAGGTATTTACTGTGGAATGGCTACGTCTTCAAAGTTTATACACAATGTTCCAGGATCTATAAATGATGACTTTTATAACTTAAATCCCAGAATCTTTGTTCAAGCAGGAATTATTTATATTCTTTGCGATAACACAGATAAAGGTATTCAATTATTTAAGATTTATGGAATCAAACAAAAACCAGAGGATTGGGGTTTGACGAATACTCATCAAGGTTCTATTGGGACTAATTTTGACGCCTATAATTATAAAGTAGATTATCCTTGCTTTGAAGTCGCAACTTCAGGAACTTCTCCATTTGAAGAGATCGCACAAAAGGCAGTCGTTTCTAACAATGTTAGATTAAATATCATATCTTCATTAAAGAATGATAACGATAGTGGTGATGATGACAACGATATAGATCCTACCGTTCTATTTAGAAATTTCCTAAGATTAACGGCTGGAATAAGTCTTCCTCAAAACATTTCATTTTATTATAATTTGAGAGAAACGCCTTTCCAGACAACACCTATCTATACAGAAGAGGATTTGGAAACGAATAATCTTACGAGAAACTTACCTTCCGATTTGCAGAATCCAGACAAAACAGTTCTTGTCTTGAAGTACGCAGACACACTAGAAAACCTTTATTTGAATGCAGAAGAACTTACAATCAATCTTGCACAGGCTAGAAATGGAGGAGATTTATTCTCAAACATAATGTTCTTCTCTAGAGCGTTGCCTACGGATATTGATTCAAATTTCTTTAGATTAGAATCTCAAACCTTGATCTTGAAAGACAACACAGATAGTGCGTATTATTACGTTAAAGGTTCTGGGACTGGAGGAGCGCCTGTATCGGGAGATGAAATTTCAGTTGCAGGAACTACGATTGACGATCCTTTTGCAGAGGTTTTAATTAAATCGTTAACATTCTCTGACGTTGATTTTAAGAGTGCAGTTGGTTCTATTTCAATCTGGAGAGCATCTACTTCATATACTGCTAGTGTAAGTAAGGTTTATTACGATGGGTTACAATACATAGCTGCAACGACACATACTTCTGGAAGTTCATTTGTTACTGATTTGGCTTCTGGAAAATGGACTGAAATAGATCAAAAGCCTGAAAAAGACGTTGTTGTTAATGGAATTGTTTATGCTGGGAATTCAAAAGATCCTTCTGAAATTTTCTCAGAAAACTTAAATGCTGGTGTTGTTTTAGCACCAGACAATGAAATTGTAATCACTTTTCCAAAGCCAATCTATATTAATTCAGTCGTATTCGACGCATTCTTCGATGGTCAATCTTCAGGACAAGCCGACTTGTCTAGATTTACTATATATAATATACCAAGCGTAGAGAAACAAACCTATGGCGAAGATTTGTATGGACCTGATGACTGGAAAGAAGTCGGGACTATTTTGTTCGATCCAGAGACAGAAAGTAAGGTCGAGAAGAAAAACATTTCTCAATTTACAAAAGCTATAAAAATAAAATTAGACTCTGGTGTTATCTTGAGAGTTAATGGACTTAAGATTAAGTCTTTTGCAGAACAAAACGCTTCAACTTTTGTGACTTCTGGAACCGTCAAGAATGCAGAACTTATTGTTGTAGATGACCTGAGAGGATTGCAGTCAAGTAGTAGTAATTTATCAAAAGCAGTTGCTACAATGAGTGAAAATTCAAGCATAACAATTGATTTTGAAAAAGAAATTCCATGCACAAGAATTTCTGCGAATCTATACAATATAGATTCTAGAAGTATTCGTGTTGAGACTGCTGGTTCGGACGGAGTGTTTAGCACTTTATTCTCTGGTGCTATTCAAAACTACGAATATGCTCTTTGTAGATGGTTCCCTAGAGAAAAACAATTCTCTAGACAAGTGGACATTAAAGTCTTGTCTTCTATAACAGATAACGATCCAGATTCTATTTCTGATGAGTTACCAGAAGAGTTAATTGATTTCTTGGTGCTAAATCATCAATCGAACTTTTCAACATATTTTGGAACGAATCAATTAACTGGACTTATATTTAGACCAAATGTATTTAAGTCTAGAAATATTACTATTGCTGGTTCTTCAACTAGCGTTTCAGATCCGTCTCAACATGGAAGTATTTTAGTCAATACTCAAATGGATGATGGTGGATTCTTTTCTAGTGATATTTCTTTAGGTTTAGGTATGATTGAAAGGGGTCTGAATTTAGATTTCCCACTTCAAAACATTGAAAAAGTAAGAATAACAATTTTAGATAGTGGAGAAAGTGGAGAACCAGTTAAGATTAATGGATTTAAAATATATACTCCATTGGTGAATTCTGATGGTAATTTTGTGACCCCATTGTCTGCTGTCAATTGGAATATCCAATTGAGAGCATTTGTCTCACAGTAAGGATTAAAAATGCCAACTCAAGAACAGACTTTAAATTTCACATCAACGGCTAGACAATCTCTTACTGAGAGATGGAATATCGAATTAGATGTGGTTGAAAATCTTTTTTATGGTTATGGCTATGGGCATGAGGATAACTTCTATGACACCTCGTCTCTCTATCCAGCATCTTTAAATTATTTCAATGTTATTGGGATAAATGGTAGTTTTAGTGGATATGGTGTTGAGTCTACTCCTGATATAAACAACAGCCCTGCTAATGTTACTGATTTTGAATCTAGTTATGTCTATGGGTGGGGATATGAACATTCAGGAAGTGTTTTTGCTGATGATGAAGATTCAATTAGACTTCGTGCTACAGTTACGAAAGATGGACTTCCTGTTTCTGGACAAAGAGTTGAATTCAATGGACAGCCCGGAATTAAATTTTTAAATTTAGAAGAAGAAGACTATTCTGACGAAATCTTTAATAAGGTTTTCTTTATTGAGTCTTCTACAAATCTTGCCTCAATAGACCCAGACAATGTAATAGTAAACTCTATAGTTTCTGCTATAAATACAATACCTTTAAATAGGGATATCGAAAAAGAAATTGTCAACTTGACGGACACTAGACCTGTGGACTTTGTAATTGCTTTAGATTTGTCAGGAAGTATGGGAACTGTAGTTCCTGATACAGGAGGTAAAACAAGAAGAGAACTGATGATAGAAGGTGTTCATGGTCTTTTGGATTTAATTTCAAGTTCTAATTTAGATGTTAGGGTTGCTATTGTTGAATTCGATAACGGTGCTTGTGTAACTCAAAGCTTAACAACCAACTTTGCTGCCGCTAAATCTCAGGTGTCTAGTCTTTCTTCTTGCGCTCAAACTGCTCCTCCTTCACCATTTACCAATACTTTTACTAATATTGAATACGCCATTCATGTCTCTCATTCTCACTTAGATTCCAATGCAAGGCTTGAATCTAATAATTTTATTTTATTATTTAGTGATGGTGGAGAAAACCCTCTCGCTGACGCTTTAAGTGAAGCTGAAAGTCAAGACTATCAAATAAATACTATTATTTTTGGTGATGATTCTGCTGGAATAACCTTAATGAGCAATATAGCAAATGTTACAGGTGGTAGCTTTTCGAACACACTTGATGGAGATGGACTTATTGAGATATTTGAAGGACAAAATATAAAATTTCAAACTATTTTACAAGAAACTACATCAAATAGAAGTCTTTGGAAAAGTGCTATTTCCTCTATATCTAGAAATGATAATCAAGAAATTAATTTGCAGTCGGCAATGATTTTGGGTTTAGAAATCCTTTCTGAGTCTAGAGAGTCAGATAAAAGAATTTTAATATTTACCACTATAGATGAAACTGAAGGAGACTCCTTGACTTATTCTGAAAATTTTGAAATCCCAGTCGATATAATTTATTATGGAAATGATTCGGGTATTATTGAAAAATTTACTCAGATATCTGAAAATACTGGTGGATTCTTTCTTTATACAGATACTTTGGAAGAAGTTTCCAATCTCTTTGAGAGAATGTTTTCATATCCTCTATTTAGTTCTGTAAGTTCAAATTTTACAAACATTAACGGTGTTGTGGAAATTCTGGTCAAAATTGATAAAAATGCCGTAATTAATCAAATAGATGGATGGGGAAGTTTCGCTTCTAGTGACTCTCTCACTTCTACTGAAACAAGAGTATTAGAAGGGTTCGGCGCTCTAGAAGTGTCCGCCTCAATTTATTCGAATCCTACAATAGGAGATGGCACTGTAACTCTTGCGACATCAGCACTTCAGCTATTTGAAGAAGAAGTTTCGCAGACATTGAGTTTTCAGTCCTATGCTTACCAGGTTTTCTAAATATGATTTCAGCAAATACCAACATCAAATACTTCATAAAGAATAGCAAGAAGCCTAGTATCATTAGGCCATTTTCCGATAGTCATTGGTCAAATAGCAAGTCTGTTCTTTTTAAGTGGAGATACAATGGATCTGATATTCAATATTTTTATCAAATTCAAATAATAAAGAAAAAAATATCTATTCGTTCAGAGATAGATGTAATTCTTTCAAGCATTAATGACTCCGAAGGTCTTTATGAGGTTCTGACAATTGATGGTGTTGGAAACGAACAAGAGGCGTTGATAGACTTAAGTGGATATAAAGAATCCGATGATTCTACTGACTTCATTGAAGAAGATGGAATTTATATTTGGAGACTGAGGACTCAAGGAACAATAGCGAGAGAATGGTCAGACTGGGATGAGACAGGACTCTTAAGGATAGATGAGACTGCGCCCGTAATTAGAAATGTCAATGCAGTATCAAAGACAAACAATTCTAACTTGGCCGCATATTTTTCAGATCTTTCCTCCCCTTATATTTATACGGAGAGATTGTCAGGAAGTGACACTGTTAAAGATAGACATGTAGATAGGGGCAATAATCCAGGTCTATATATTTATTACGACTATAGAGATCATTCTCTTGTTTTGAGAGCACAGTCTGGCAACAAATCTCAAAAAAGATATTATGGATTGATTTCATTTCATGAGAATGAAACAAATAATTCTATGCCTTTGAATCCAGAAGATCCATCGTCTTTAGATTCAAGATATTCAATTCAAAATTTAGTCAAGTCTATACATCAGTTTTCAATAGATAGAAGAGAAACTGCTTTAGGTCCGTATGATGACATTCCTTATTCAGATATATCTAGTGGTAAAAAAATAACTTCAAATGTAGATGACCTTATTTTTCCTAGATCTTTAGATAGAACAGATGAGAGTGATGAAAAATATATACCTCAAGGTTTTCCTACCTTTATAACAGAATCGGTTTACGATGCAGGTGACTTTTCTAATCATCCCGTTGGTTTTAATCCTACAGAATCTTTTGCTTCCTGTTTTCCCATTTATTCTAGAAGATTTTCTTCTAGAACATACGTTATGCCAAACACACCAAGTGGAAAGAAATTAAATCTTGTATCCACTTCTCAGATAAATTATATTGAAGTGAGATATCCTGCGCCTTATCACGATTTTTTCATAATCTTTAAAGAGACTTCATCAACTTCAAATGAAGCCGAAATGATTTGTTTTGGTCAATACAGCTCGTTACAAGTTCAACAACTAATAGACGATCCAAATCCGTCTGGAGATTTAAATATAACCAGAGGATTTGATGTTTTTAATACAAAGAACAATCCCGAGGCTCCAATTGACTCTAATGGAAATTGTGAATTATTTTCTACTGGAAATACGAGCTTAGATTCTAGAACTATAAAATCTAATTTGTCATACGGTAGCAGTAACTACTCTAGAAGAATACTTTTCAGTCAATATATTTTCTTTAATTTGTCTCCATCCTCTCAGAAAGATGAATGTATAAAAATTTACTTTAACCCTGAAACAGTTCAATCTCCAGAATATCAAACTGGTAGAAGTAGAGAAGGAATCGATCCAACGTCACAAGTGGAGTTTCCTTTTGTTGAATTTAACTTCAGACCGGATGCTGATTGTTCTTCAGTATTTAGATCGAATTCAAGAATAGAAGAAAACCAATCAATTGATGAGGTATATATCGGAAGGTCGAAAGTTTCACCTAGAGACTTACCTCAGTTTGATATATCCGATACAGACGAATCAAGTAATGAAAAGTATATATTTAAGGACATTAAAGTTCACGATCCTTCAACAGAAGTTAAAGTTTCTGAATGGGATAATAATTCTAATTACTTTAACAAGGATAAATCTTCATATAATGGATCGTTTAGACTTAAGATACCGGAATATTCCTATGTTCCTTATTATCATATTGATGCACATTATGATAATAATGGAAGTTCTAATCCGATACCTTATATTTTTGATTCGAATCCAAATCCTGATGAAGCAACAAATGTTATAAATTGGGATTCAGTTACAATTAGATCTACCAAAAAGGGTGACGACTATGAAGGCGCTTTGGTCAATAGAGAATTCATATACAATTCTGACTTCATTAAATTCAATAGCACTTCTAGATTTTTAGGTCAATTATATCCATATTTATTCAATATGGGCAATTGGTCTGCGAAGTTTGATGATAGTTCTAATATATTTGGTAAAGGTAAGATTTTAAATCAGAAGAATATTGGGAATTCTGGAAACACCAAATCATTACCATTCTTAGATGAGAGAGGATATACTTTATTTGAATCAGGATGGTTCTTTGATGGAATTGAATTTAATAAAATTGATAGAGGCTTGTTTGCTTTAGTGGACCAATCCTCGTCCGATTCTACAAATACAAATAAATTATATATAAAAGATTTCTCAAATCATATATTTAGAAAAGCAATAGATGTCGACGTTATTTCCTTGATCGATAAAGACAGTGACTATACAATTGATGTTTATCCTTCAGACTATTCTTCTCATGGAAGAACATTTGTTTGGGAATTTGGAAATATATCAAATAAAGATATTTCTGAAAACGATGGCGGAGGAAGTTCAAATGGTCCTTCTTGGGTATTTAATACATTAGATGCTGGTGCAGAAAATACAGTTATTGGTGGCATAACTTTCAATGAAAGTGAAGCGTTTAGTTCCGCTTTAATTTCCAATGACATTTCTATTCAGGGATTCTATGAGGATTTTGCGTGGATGAAATCCTTCAGTGGTTTTATTGGCGGTCTTTATCTAGTTTCTAATCAGCTAAATCAATTGAATCAAGAACAAATCGAACGTGCTGCCGTTGGTTATGACAGTGGACAAACAAAAACGGCGCTCATGCGCTCAAAAGTTAGAGATAAGACTGAAGATTTCCCAAGCATTTATAGTAATGATTCTTCTACTGAATCTGCGTACCTTACTGGTGATACATTCGCAATGGGAAATATTTTTGGATATTGTTATCAAGACGATCAACAAAGAATTAAATTTGCCTTCGATGTTGATTCGGGCGTTTCAAATATTAAATCTATTAAATATCTTCAAGTCGATATTCCTGTAGTTGTTTCTTCAGAAGACTCTTTAGAAGAGGCAAAAAGCCCACACTATCATAGTTTAAATGATTCAAAGGTCAAGATTAAGATTCAAAAGATAAACAATGAAGATTATGATCTTAACTCACTATCACTGTCCGATTCTATCTTCGATAATATTTTAACCTCAAGAACTCCAATGCCAGTAATCGAATGGTATTTTGAAAATGCATCTTCTTTGACGTATGTTGATGACGATAAGGGTGATGTGTTGGATATTGAGAATGTGACTGATTGGAATACTTCAAGATTTACATTTTCGATTCCGATCATAGGTTCTTCTGAACATAAAATAATATTCTTTAAAGTAAAAGACAAGGCAGGTAATGAATCTTCTGTTTATGCAGTTCCTGTTTTTGTTCCAAGTTCATCAACTGTGGTTGTTAGTGACTCAATTGATTATGCTGAGTTGATTGCTGATGCAAGACAGTTTGTAACTAAAGAAGAAATTTCAGAAGATTTATTTGGAATTGCAAATCCTTCCGTAAGAGAGTTTTGGACTAACTTTACAGGAGCAAACACTTCAAACAATAGATCGATTGTTTTAAAGAACGTTGTTACATACGATAGTTCTGAAGAAGAGTATGTTGACCATCCATCTGTAAGTGATTTGTTGGTTGGTTTCTCAGACAATTACGGACTTTCCTATAATGTTTATTCTCCGTATTCGTCTGTCAATCAATGGATGTTTGATAGACCTATTGCAATTAAGATGAAAGGCTTTTCTTCTGGGTCTAAAGGGCCAGATTGGTATTTTGATCCCAATGATGTAAGACATTATACTCCTGACTCTCAGGAAGATTATAATAATGGAACCTTTGGTAACAACAATATGATAAGCATGGGATCTTATCACTTACCAGGAAACCCAGGCTTAACTCCTAGAACTCTGGTTGGATTCTTAGCAGAAGATATTGTAAACTATGGAAGAAGTAATCCAATTGCAGAAAAAATTCTAGAAAACAAATATGAATTGATTGGTAAGAAATTAAAGATTGGATCAGATTTATCTCAGTCTTTCAAGATTCTAGATATTTTTAGATCTGATACTCTAGCACCAGTTAAAAGATTTGGTTCTGATAATTTAGAAATAGAAAATTCTATGGTGGATGGAGAGCCTAGCCCAAGTATTAGCTCCGAACAAGCAAATCAAGTCTTTCCAAGCAGACCAAAAATTTGGATATTAGTTGAAGATCCCGATGCCATCTGTGTGATGATTTTGAGCAGAAAATTCCAATACATAAAATCAGACGATGATTACCTTTTTGTTGACGCCAAGATAGGGACGGGCTGGAGAGAGAATAGAAGTGTAATTGCAAGTGATTCTGAATACCCTGATTCGGATAATGAATTCGTAGATAACTTTGGATACTACCAAGAAGAGACTGAAGTTCCAACCTTTGTGAGAGAAGTAGTAAATACTGCATTGGGTGTTGTTGATGAGTCCGAATCTCAAAATCTCAGCCAAAGAATACCTGTTGGCGGTTATGTTCAAGAGTATATCTTTATAGATCCTTCCGACTTTGATGATGACTCTAGTGGCATCGACACTAATGAAGGCTGGCAAGGTCAGATATATCAGGCATTTTTAGACGGAACTGTAAATCCAACAGACTCTTCTATTCCATTCTCTTTAAAACACTATCAGCTTTTAGGGATTGAAGTTTATAATAAACTTATATTTGGAAAGCCATATGAAATAGAATGTTCAGTCTCTCACGTTCATTATGATTCTATCGAAGATAAAACCTATCTATTATTTGAAGATTCAGGCTTAGATTATACAATGAGAACTTTGTCTTTTTCTTTGAAGAATAATGATACGAACGAAGATTTAGATTTGACTGATTACGAAAATACAATAGATAATATTACAATAGATGGAAAGGTGATTTCTTTAGTAGGCGATTGGACTGACATTTTAGATGTAGATGATGACAATGAAGTCGACTTTTCTTGTAGTCTAATTATCTCCATTGAAGGTCATGACTATAGAGATGAGATTACTGATGAACCAAATACAAGAGGTTGGTGGCCAACTGTTTCAGGATTTAAAGTTCCTCCTAGAAATAGAAGATTAGGCTCTAGTCCAGACACTTTCCCGTTCTGGGACAACAACGAAGTCAAGTATTGTGTTACTGTATTCGGTAGTTTTTATATTGCTCAAGATGGAAATTATACATTTAAACTTGATGTTGATGATTATGCTTATGCTGACTTGTATATAGATTATATTGTAGATAAAGATGGTCTTGAAGTTAGAAGACTTACAGAATCTTCTACTGGATATGTTAAGAAGTTGGTAGGCGGACAAGTGGTCGCTGGAGAATTAGGCGACGTTGATGGAAAGACATTCTATCTCAAACAGGGATGGCATACGTCTAAATTCTCTTATGTCGCAGGAAGACCATTAAATGTAATTAATTACGAGTCTTATGCGAGAGTTCTTTATTCTAAACCAGAGTGGCCAGAACATTTTGTTCCTCTGATTGGTTCACTGAATAAAGACATGCAATTTATGGCACGTTCTTACCGAACGATTTTTGGTAGAATATTAGACCAAGACAACAGAAGATATCCTATTGAGAATTGGGAAGTTCCTTCGTCTAATACGGAATATCAATATGAAGATTATGTCTTAAAAGCTATTGCTGGTATTTCACAGGGTCTTCAGGAAGAAACTCAAAGTAGTGGATATTACAATAGACCACTTAAAGCGACAAAGACAGCAACTAATTCTGCCAATCTTTCTGTTGTGAATGCAAGAGAAGTTAGACCTACGTTTTCTGGCCAAATATTAGAAGAGGCAAAAGCTATTTTCGAGTCCAATATTTTTGATGGAGGATCGGACTTTAGATTTTGGCGTTCAATCAGTTGGAGTTTATCTCCTGAAGATCAGCCTGATGGAACTTTTGTAGAGTTTTATGTAAGAACAGGATCTACAGAACAAGAAATCTTAGGTGATATTGACAATGGAATTCCTGAAAAGGCTTGGAACAACATAGGTACAAGTAGTGATCCGAATGTAATTGATGCCATTACTGAGCCAGGGGCTGACTTAATTGACTTTTCTCAAATAAGAATATCGTCTTCTGAAGAAATTATTTTAAATAGATATCTACAATTCAAAATGGTTCTCGTATCAAGAAGTCAGGGAGTGACACCTGTAGTAAATGATGTAACTATTTCTTATAGCAAACAAAATACAGTCAACTTCTACACAACAACATTTAATTTGTCTTCGAATATAGTTCGAGCAATTTTAACGTATAATGGTAATATACCGACTGGAGGCTCTGGAGTAGCATTAAGTGAAATTCAATTTGGCATTTGTACTGAAGAGGATAGTGACGGAAAAGTGGTTACAAACTTTGACAAATATACCAACATACCTGTTGATGAAGCATTCTCCCTTGAGTCTCTTGGGGTTGCAAAAAATGACAAGTTTAGAGTTGGAATCCGATTCATCAGTACCGAAGGCGCAATCCCAACAGTTGATGAATTCGCTATGATGTGGCAGACCGAATCCACTAAAGACAAAGTTATTGATTTAAAAAATAAGGTTTCACAGTAAGATGATAGAAAATAAATTTTGTAAAAAATGTAATCAAATAAAAGATATATGTTTTTCCTCTAAAAGCAAGAAATTTAAAGATGGTTTTCGTAATGAGCGCAAAGAATGTCAAAGATTGTACAATATTGAATATAGAAGAAAAAGTAAAAGAATGGGATAGGAAACAAAGAATCATGGATAAAGAAAAAATTAAAGTACGTCAAAAAAATTGGAGAAAAAAAAATAAAGAGCACAATAGAAAAAGATGGTTATTGTATTTAGAACATAACGTTCAAAAAAAAATAAAAAACAACATAGGAAATAGGTTGAGACATTCAATTAGAATGAGATCTTTTCAGAAAAATGAAAAAAGTTTCCAAGTCCTAAACTTTTCTTTGCAAGAATTATGCGATCATTTAGAATCTAAGTTTAAAGATGGTATGTCATGGGACAATTATGGAGAGTGGCATATAGATCATAAGACTCCAGATTCTTGGTTTAATTATAATTCTCCAGATGATGAAGAATTTCAAAAGAGTTGGTCTTTAGAAAACTTACAACCAATGTGGAAACAAGAAAATTTAAGTAAATGCAACAGATATTCTGATTAATAAGGTTAGGTTGATAACTAATGATAAGAAGACGGCCAGTATTTAGAAAGACGCCTACATATAAGTTTGAATATGTTAGTGACGGAGACTTTTACTCTGCTCAGGCTGACTTTTTAAATTTCACTAAAATTGATAATACTCTTGAAGCTTTCATGAGAATTACTGGTGGAGGTGTGCTTAAGGGTTGGGAAGTCATCAATCGTGTTGATAACGATCAGGACGCTTCTCTTCAGAAGAGAAAAGTCGTTATTAAGCCCGGTATAGGAATAATTCCTTTTGTTCAAGACAGAGTAGATCCTATCACTCGTGAGAAGGTTGTTGATGAAGATGGTCAAGTCATTCGTGAAACTTATTATGTTGCGATTCGAACACAAAATGAAATCGTCATAAATCCAGCAGTTGGTCTAAATAGAAGATCTGTAGTTTATGTTGCTCTCTCTGAAGAGATAATACAAAAATTAGATTCTCAGAATACACAAGATTTTATTTCTGAAGAAGAAATTATTGACTTCGATTCTGAAACTGAAATTGTAGTAAAGCCGTCTATTGATGACGAGAAAGCGGGTAGAACTGGTTCTTATCGAAACGCAGTTCCAGCCAACGGGGAACCAGACAGTTACCCTATTCGAAAATGGACGTTTGATGGTAACTTTAATTCTCAGAATGAAAAGGTTACTATTTTTGTAAATGGGAAACCTCATTATCAGAAATTTGTAATGTCTGGAAAGACAATTGTATTTGATGATCCTTTACACAAAGAAGACCAAGTTGTTGTTAGAGTCGATCCCAGATATGGATTGGCTTTAGCTGAAATAATTTCAGATGGAACGCAAATAATTAAAATTGACAACTCTATTAGAGTTAGTGCGTTTTTGAAATCTGCTGATAACTTAATTTACAAAAAATTAATAGAACATGAGCATTCTGGATTAGTTAATGAGCCAGAAAAAATTCTACTAACAACTAAAACTGAATATTTAAATCCGGTTAGTTCTGAAAATAGTAAAACTTATGTTTTTGAGAAGAGATATAATGATCAGAGTTTTTTGGATTATTATGGATTTTCATTCGATAATGGAAATTATTCTTATGAAGTTTACATCAATGGATTTTTAAATTCAGACGAAGTAACTTTGTCTGATAGTCAAGGTGTAATTTCCATCTCCTTCTCTCAAAGCCTTGAGCCTTCTGATTTGGTTCAATTGGTTCTTTATGTTGATAAGAAATATACACAAATCACTGGAAAATTAAATCCATCACAATCTTCTCCTTCTCAAGAGAATATAGACGTTGAGGTAAGTGGAGAAAGTATTGGCTCTGGATCTTTGGACTTGGATTTAATACCGACCTTATCTCATGAAGGTATTTTTGATGAACCTATGATGCCTTCTAATTCAGAAGATATTGAATGTGTTCATAATGTAGAAGTCATAGATTCTAACTTTGGGACTGAGTTCTTTCCTGTCCTTAAAAAGAAAACAAATGCTAGAAAGTGTTTGAAGGTTTTTGCAGAGCCTAAAAATTCAACTTCAAAACAAATTATTCATGCCTGTGCTTCTGATGGTATTGTTTTTCGTGAAGTTCCATTTTCTCAATCTGAAAAAGAAAGAGATTCTAGGACTGGTTGGATTATGGGAAGTCGCATTGGTCAGTTTAACGATGGCTGGAATAATATATTTCATTTCTTAGAAGATAACTTAAGAGACTTTGATGCTCCTTTTGAAATCATACCTCTTAAAGATGTTTTTTCTTCAAACAATTGGGATGGTTTATTTTTCGTTTCGGAAAAATATGTATTTATACTGACTTGGGAAAATACTGGAATACTTTCTTCTTCTGAAATCAAGCCTACTTTACGTCAGGTTTTAAATTTCTCTAGTGATGAATCTGGTTCTCAGGGTATAAATAATCCTTATTACATTAAGATAAAAAACACTTCAGGAATTAAAGATGCCTGTGCAGGTAAAGGTATTGTTAACCTAGAGAGAACATTTTATTTCCTAGATAACAATGAAAAAGTATGGTGTTATGACTATATAAAAAATAGATATACATGGCTAGATATTACTAAGACTAAAGTTTGGTCAAATGCCGAAAAGATATTTAGCATTTCATCATTCAATGAAGAAGAGTTTTCTGACGATATCAGAAACGACATCTTGTTTGTCGGAACTTCTGATGGTGCAATTTATTTCAACCCTATTGGAAGATATAGACTTGAAAATAACTTGAACTCTGGAGGGTCTTTATTAAGCAACATTAAATTTTCACCGTCCGATACATGGGATGGAAATGACAATAAATTGATTGTTTCTGGTGACGATGTTCTATTAGTTACAGACTCAGGTGTTACTGAAAAGAAAACAGTATCTTCTGCGATTTATTCCTCAACAGGAAATTATCCTGCAAACATACAGTTCCAAACAACAACAAATACAATATTCCAAGGTAAGTCAGGAACATTATATAATTCAGCTCTTATTAGAGATTGGAAATTACTTGCAGATTCTTTAGTGGGTACTCCTCAAAAGGCTTTCTATCATAATGAATCGAAAAGATTATTTATATTAACAACTAGAAATCTTTATGTTTCCAGTTCCACTTTTGAAACAAAGGATGATATAAATTATATAAAATCTTCCGTTTCTTTCTCTAAAGTATTTTCTACAGATAGAGATTTAAATGATGTTTCTTATATTGGTTCTAAGATTATGGTTTCTGGAGATTCCGGCATATGGAAGGTTGATTTTTCTTATGGATCAATTCCAATGTCTGCCTCAAACTCTAATAATGAAACTTATGGTTCTACCATAATAGATCTTCTATCTCCATCGAATACTCTTTTTAAGAGTAAGTATTTGAGTGAAAATGAAGATACTCTATTCTCTTTAGGTAAGTATGGTATTTTCCAAACAACCAATGAAGGCGATGATTGGAGAAATACTTTACAAACGATATGTCAGCCAGAAGATAAGAATTTTACTTACAACTTCCCAAAATCAAGTCTTAAGATAATTGGATTTGATAAATCTATAAACAGAATATATATTGCAAAATATAGTAATTCATATGCGTATGGATATGGTTATGGTTACGATGAAGACCCAGAATCTGGTAATAGTTATTTCGATGTTTTAGATCTTGATTCTTTAGGTAAAGGTTTTGGTTCTGATACATTTGAGGATTCTTATAGCAATGAATATGGATATGGTTATGGCTTTGAAGTTTTAAATGCAATAAGTTCCCTCGCAGTGGGCGATTGGATTTATTTTGCAGACAATTCTGGAAGCAAGTATGAGAACGTTCCAATTAGAATTTTAGGACTTGGTTCTGAAATTGATAAATTCTATATAGACATAGAAGAGGGCAACGGTTCTCAGATTGATTTTGAAAATATATATCTAAACTCAAAAATAGAAGTTTATTCTCAAATAAGTCCTTTGGCTATTGTGAATGACGTTCCTCAGAACATTCTTTACGAGACAACTGACATTAAAGAATATTCTTTTGATTTCCATAGACAATCAGTTACTTTTGATTTGGAAGTAAATGAAGACGATTTGATAGAGATTGCCTCTCAGTATAAAGTATTTAAAAGTGTAGAAGATTACGAAATTGCCGATTTGGAGAACGATACTACAATTCGTTGGAGAGGTCTTTCTTTGGTTTCTGGAGATTCGCCTATCTGGACACGTTCTGTTGGTGAGGATTATTTTACATTTAATTCTTCCTTTAATATAGATGACATTCTTCGTTTAAATATTCGTGGAACTCATATTACTGACATTGGAGATCTTTCTCACGAAGAAATTGAAGATAAAATTTCTGAAGAAATGTCAGGATTATCTTATCAGTTCGATGGAGTTAGAACAACCAACTTCCTGAGACTGTTGATGTCACTAAATCACACTTATGGTAACAACTATAATATTTCTTTAAGTGAAGAAATTTCTGGATCGATAACATCGTTTTATGCGTTCGACGTTTCTTCTGCACCTTACATAGAAAACTCTTCGGTGATCTATGCAGACAATACTTTAGATGGAAGAATAATAGAATTTTATGAAGATGGTAAAACATATCGCTTTACCATTAGTTATAATACTAGCGAGAGAATTTATCTTCAAAGAATCTTCACATACGAAGATCTTTCATCTTTTGTTGATGAAACAAATAAAACTTTCTATCTAGATAAGTCTTTGGGCGTTTCAAGCACAATGACAGTTTATCTAAATGGAGAGATAACTTCTGCGTACATAGAGATAATTACTGATGATAATTTAGTTGGATTTGAATTTGATAACATTCCAGATCCAAACTCACAAATTATTGTAAGATATATCTCTATCGAAGATAATTTTAACTTTGAAGACTTCTTGTATGTTGGTCAGACATTTAGTCTTCCTGGAATTAGAATCAATCCATTCCATGATTTACAGAACTTTTATATGTCAATGTATAGAGAAGAATCTCTGATCATAGATACTGACTTATCTTTTATTGAGAATTCTATTCTTCAAGAAAATAGTGATATTGGAAGTTTCGATTACTCACTATCTTATCTTTACCGTGATACTTTAAACGGATATATGCTGGCTGGCACAGAGACGGGTATATGGAAAAGGCTTGAAGACTCTCTAGTATGGAAAGAGAATGGAAGTTTACTTGAGACAATAAATGCAACTGGTATATTGAATTTAGGTAATGAGATTAATGATGCTTATATAGAATTCAATTCCACGACAAAGGAATGGAAGGTTACATGGGGTGGACAACCTTCTCTTAAAGATGAGAATCTAGATTTAGACGATATAGTTGTAAACGATATTGTCCATTGTACAGACACCGTGTTACTTGCTGCATCCTCAAGAGGGGTTCATAGAAGTGAAGACGGCGGAGAAAACTGGAACATTATATGGAATACAATTCTAGACGATCTTACCAAAAATTCTCCAAACGTATCATCTATAACAATAGATGATATACATCCTTGGATTTCCAATGTAATATTAGAAAGTGGGCTTTATAGATCTTTTGACTATGGAAATAATTGGATAAAGATAACAGATGAACTCGCCAATGAAGTTACGTCTTTTTCTTATCAGTTCGACACTTCAGACAGTAGATCCCAGGCTTATATTGCTGGCAATAAGTTAATTGTAAAAAGAGGATCTAATGATTCCCTCTTGTCAGATAGTCGTCAAGACAACTTTCAACCACGAGAAGTTTTTGGTAATGACATTTTATTTGGGAATTGTAAGTCTATTAATAACTTGAAAAACTCTCCAAGAGAAGTTTTCTTTGGATATGATGTTTTAGGTGTGTTTAAGTCTGAAATGTTAGGATTTGAACCTGATTTGTGGAATAGAAGATTCAATGAGGATATCAAATACGGTCAACTCATTAATACAATAGGTTTTGATGAATTAGGAATCAAAAAGACAAATGCCTTGAATGATGCTTATCATTCTGAAGAGTGGATTTCTGATAAAACATATTCCAAGGGAGACAAAGTAAGGCTTTATAATTCTTCTAATTTTTCTGACTATACTTCAAGTGAATTTTACAGAAATACAGTGATTTGTATTAGCGACACTTCAAATGCTTCTGGTGGAAACTTTGAGGACGTTTCTTCTGATTGGGAAATCTCAACGGACGAAACAATCTTCTACTCACTTTATGTTGATAGATTAGAAAAGAGGACATTTGTTAGTTTTTGGATAGATCCTGCAAAAACAAGAGTACCGCAGGATGGAGAATTGTGTGATTCCTACATAAGGTTTCTAGACAAAAACTACTATAAGGTTATCGACAATTACGATAGAGGACCAAGGCCATATCATCTTTATTGGAGAGACCATGAGGATAGATATACCGACTTTAGAATTCACGAAGTTATTTTAGATGGTGCGTATCAATATAATTCAAATAGAGATGGTGCCAATAGTAGTGAATCTGAACAGTTCCACTATTACAACTCTAACAATCCTTTAAACTCAGGTTTTGATAGACTATCTCCAAGCATAGTTAAAGAATCAAATGGGTATGAGGGTAGAATAAATCTTTATGATTTCCCTGTTGATGCTTATGCTGTAAAGTCAGATATCTTTAATGAAGGTACAGATGAAACAGTGTTGATTTTAGACTACGAATCAATTGCAGACATTCCTTCTGACTTACAGGATGAGGATTATCTTTCTGGATATTACATTAGAAAGCCTAATTCTAATGAAGAATACAGAATATACAATTCGAAAGTTTTAGAATCTTCTGATGAATATTATGATCACCAATCTTCTCCTGCACGTGGATCTTTGGCTTTAAGATTGGAAAAAATTGAAGACTCCTCAGAAGACTTTAGGTTCTCTAAGTCTACCGATCCTTATTATCTGTGGTATAAATTTTATGGATTAGAGTTGCAAAATAATAGTAGAGTATTTATTTTTGATTCTTCTGACGTTGAAGATGATCCAGATTGGTATGATACTCTCGACTATAGTACATCTCCAAACAATCCGACTCATATATCTGGCTCTGGAAAAGATAAACTGTACGAAATTGACTATTCAGTAACAACATGTTTTGTTGCTCCATTGATGCACTTCGAAGGTAAGAGAGAACAATTTTGTGTTATTGTAACATTTAACGATAGGACTGACGCCTCTTCTACTGACTGGGATACAGACAATGCATTGAAGGACAAGTTCATAGGAAACCCATCTACAGACTATAGATACGAAATCATAGAATCTAAAAGAGTTGTTTCTGGAGATTCCACTTACTTTGCAGATCAAGCTAGGATTTTATTGAAGTTAGAAAGATATGGTTCTTCTAAGATTTCAGGATTGACTCTTTGTTCAGACGGAAATGTAGATCAAAATTCTATTGAGTCAAATTCAATTACACTTGTAAATAGCAGTCAATTGCAGACAAACGTATTAAGAGGATATAGATTATATTTTGAATCCAGACCACTTGTGGGCTATAGAATAATCAGTAATACGTCTAGTAAAATCGTAGTTGATTACAATGAATTAAATTCTTCCTATATTTCAAATGACCGAGCTTTTATTAAATACAATATTTCTGAAAGAAATTGCAACTCTCTTATAGTTGATCCAAATAACGATAATGTTATTTTCTGTGCTACCACCGATTATTGTTACATGTCAATTGATCGTGGTAAAACTTGGAAAACATTGTTTGAAGGATTGACTTTTGATGAAGAGTATAATTCACCTTTACAGTCGTTTAATTCCATTCGCAAACTAGGAGATTATCTGTATGGCTCTGTAAATAGTTTGATTTATGGTGGAATCTATATTTACGATCTAACTTCATCAACTCCATCTTGGATTAACATAACAGAAAATTATATATCTGGATTAAAATGTAATTCTTTTTCAGTAGAACAGATTGGTTCAGATTTAGAAATTGTTATTGGAACGGACAATGGGATTCACTTTGGAGTCGTTTCTGGAACAAATCCTGAAAATGATTGGACTTTCGACGTTTCTATTCTTCCTGAAAATAATATATCTGCAATAGAGACTATTCAGGATCAAGATGATGACATTGATCTTGATACCATTTGGATTGGAACAGAAGGATCTGGACTTTACCAAAGAAAACAAGATTCTAATGGCGATTTAACTAATGTATGGATTGGAAATTTAGATTACGAAGTTACTGGCAAAGATATTGAATCATCTCGTTGGAGAGTTTGGAAAACAATCAAGAAAGATTCAATAGAACCTATTGTTGTTTCTTCTAAGCAAGAGTCTGATATCTTTGAAAAGCAAAGTGTAGGAAATAGTTTTGAATGGGACTTTAAGATAAACTATGATAAAAATTTAGGTTCAATTTATTTAGCAACAGATTCTCTTAATGCTAATTATTTCACAGATTCATTTAGTAGTATTGATAATAAGTATTTCTATAATAGAGTGACTTCACAGTCATCTAAAGATTTTCATAGATTAAGAAATTTTATAACTAGCGCAACATCTAATAGTGAAAAATTCCATAAGATAGCATCTGGTAATGGGCGTTCTTTGGATTCAAATTCTAGAAAGATAATGTCTATTGATTTTTCAAATTCTTTTTCTGGTGGAGAAAGTATTTACGAAGAACCTTTCAAGCATTATCCAGACTTGGATGCAATTACATATATTGGTCAAATACCTTCCGATGGAAGAGTTATTGTCGCAACAGACAGAGAAGGTATATGGAGATCTGAATCAGCGGGTACTTCCTTTATCTATCCAAACCCTAATGCCGATTATACAAATCATCAAGACTATGGTTTCGATTTTTCTTATTTAATGTTCGATCCAGACGAAGATATTGTGATGGAATATCCAGGTCAGAGATTCCAAGATTATCCAGATAACTTCTCTGGTTCTGCCGCATCCTATCCTTTTAATCATTTACTTGAAAAACTTATTTATTTCAAGATTCCGTCTTCTAATGCTGCTGCGACTGCAATCACTAATGATTTTGGCGTTAATTACGAAGATTTGGTTGGATCAAGATTGGTTATTTCTAGAACAAGAGGTTCTGCTGGAATTGATAAAGTTAGTGAAGTTCAGGGACCAAAAGACCACTTATCTTACATTGTAAGAAGAATAGTCAAGGATGGTTCTGATTACATTTTATATCTATCCTCTGGAAGAGTGAGTGTTGAAACGGTTCCAGACAATGAATCTAAAACGACTCCTGTTGTAAATGAAACTACCAATCGAAGATGGAACCAACACACTACACTGTTTGATGATTCAAATGATAAATATGAGTCATTTTACTTTTTGAATTTTGAAACATTTACAAGAATAAGTTCAGGATTGCCATTCACTTATCCAGAAAAAAATACAAAAGGAGAGAACAAATGTTCTCTTTCGATCCTTGATGTTGAGTTTAATGGAAACCAGTGTTTTATTGCCTGTGGTTCTCATGGAGTTTACTCGTCAACAATAGACGATCCTACTCCTTCTTGGTCTCAATTTGGAACTTGGGATAATTCAATAACTTCGACTTCTGTAGTTTATGATGGTTCTGATCTTTATGTGGGAACATGGGGCAATGGAGTTCTTCTTTATTCTGGAGGTTCCTATTCTGCGTTCAATACTGGACTTAACCATCTTAAGATTTGGTGCTTGCATTATTCTTCAACTGCCACCGGAATGTATGTGGGAACAGAACATGGCGGTATTTATTTCTATAATACTGTAAGTGGTGAGTGGGAATCTCAGGGTGGTATTCGTTCTAAGATTTATCACTGGAAGACCACTGGAGTACCTGTAAGAAAAGAAGACGTTAGTGACGAATCTGTATTTGATTATTCAAATAACGAATACTTAATCTCCTACTCTTTTGGTGGTGGGGTAATGACCTCCTTAGACAGAGGAGTCACATGGACTCAGGCCAATGACGGTCTAAGTAACCTCTATATACAAGATGTGTCTATTTCTGCCGAGTCAGGAGAGCACAATGTATCTTATGCGGCTACATGTGGAGGTGGGGTCTATAGAACAACAAATATATTCTCTTCAAATCCAACTTGGACAAGATGTGGTGTTGACGGTTTGCCGATTACATTAAATGTTTCTGATGTTGAGGTTGGCACTGATAGAGATATTGCTTATATAAAATGTAATATCAACGATCTTTCCATGAAAGATATTCCATATAGATTTAGAAATGCGTTTTATTCATTAGGAAGAAGACCTCGTTTGTCAGTAGAAGATCAAGATGACAACTTTAGAACTTTTAATGAGTTTTGGTACAGATATTCTTTCCCAGAAGATTTGAGCGAACCTAAAGTTGGTTTGAATGGAAATTCTTACGAACCTATTCATCCATATATAAAGGGTGGAACTAAACATGTCATCTATAAAACATTAGATGGAGGTTCTACTTGGACGGTAGTTTACGATATTGAGTCAGAACCAGAAAATGTTTCTAACTATGAAAGTGAAAACATTATATCTGGATTGACTATAGTCCCAGGAAGTTCACAGGACATTAGGTTTATATCTAACTATAAAATATCCTTTAAGCAAGATGGACAAAGTTACGATATAAGAAAAATAGCTTACACAAGCATTACTGATGGTGTTTTTTCTGAAAAAGAAATTTCAGAAAACTTAAGTTTAGAGAATAATTTCTCTGCTGCTTACAATTTGAACAACTTATCTTCAGAAGCTTTTATTTCAATCGATCCAAAAGATACAAATAAAGTTTATGTAACATTTTCCTATAAGAATGTTTTTGATAAAAAGAGAATGTGTCCAATACTTTATTCTGAAAATGATGGTTCTACTTGGGTAAGAAGAATATCTAATGAATCAGATAATGCTGAAACAGGATTTAATACCGCTGTTCAAATATCAACATATCAAGATCCACAAAACGTTATCTTTAGTGGTATTGAATTCTATGAAGAGATTAGCGGACCAATAGAATTGATTGGGCGTTACATTAAATCAAGCATTAAAGATGAGTCTTTTTATTGGGAAAATGAAAAGAATAATGCGAAACGCAGTTCTCAATATATTAGCGGTTTCTTTGATCAGGATGATGCAGATTATTCTTCTGAATATAAGGTTGGTTTGTTTTTGAACTCTAGCAATGGAGACCTTCCTTACAATGCACAAAAAGGATCTAGACCCTTTGATCTGACTGGGGCGACACTAACACCAGATTACAACTCTTATCCTTCAACTCAATTTACAATTTCTGCCGGAGGGATTGAAGATTACTTTAATAGAAAAACATCAAATGTAATAAGTTCTCAATTAACTACAGTCAAATTGAATTCACAGTGGGATAACTCTTACTTGGACAATGGAGATAGCACTGAAATAAGAATTACTGGATTGACTTCTATTAGAATACCTTATTCTGTTGCGAATGCTTCTGGAAATAAATTATTAACTCAAGAAAACTCTTTAGTTGGATTGAGAATTTTCTTTGGAAATGAAACTACGGGATATCCAATCGCTTTTCACAGATACCATGAAGAAGATCATGGAAGCGGAACTCAAGAGTATATAGAAATTATTGTAGTAGGAAGTGACATAGCATATATTCAGAATAAAATTTTAGCAGAAGAAACAATAGATTTTACTTTGGAATTAGATAGACCCGTTTATTGCAATACACATAACAATGTATTGGTATCTATAAATGGAGGTAGATCTTGGAAGGAAATTGATTCTTCTTTTGGTTCCTCTTCAATGGAGATAGTTGCAAGTGCAATGATTCCTGCTGAATTTAATTCACCAAACCAAAGAACTTTTGCTGTAACGTTTAAAATTGGAAATGAATACGTTCTTCGTTTTGGAGAGGTTGTATCTTCCGATGAAAGGTATGATGGTGAATCAAGAGATAATATACAATGGCACGGAGTCTCATTGTCAGCTTTATCAGATGCTGAAATAAATGATGTTGTCGAAGACGGATTAAGATTTGTAGAGATTGATTCCACGGAATATCTATATGTCACAACATCGAATAAAATAGTAAGAGCAACATACAATGGAGGTTACTCTATTGGGGCTTGGACAAAGGTAATAGATGGAAGAAATATATCATATCCATTAGAAGTTTCAAACATAGACAATAAGAGAATGTCTTTCGTTGCAGACGGAGTTATCTACTCTACTGATGACGCTTTCTCTACAACTCCAAACTCTTATGACATTTCATCTAATAATGGTGGAATAGATATTAATGTTGAAAAGATACTTATATCTCCAACAGAAAATTCTTTAAATACAGTCTTTATAGCAGTAAATAACAATGAATCATACGTTAGTAGAAGTGCTGAAGTCATATCCATAAACACTTCAACAGATGACAATTTAATTGTAGTTGAACCAACCATTGATGGTAAGAATCCATTCCTTTCGGGTGGTTACTCCTCCTCTAGTTGGGAAGGTAGATCTTTAGCGTTCAGAGATGAATCAACGCTTTTCGGATATGAAACAAAGATTGTAAGTGTTCAAGGTCACTCAATACAAACTTTAGATACGTTGAATGTAATTCTTAATTCTATAGATTACAACCCACTTTCAAAAAGAACTATTCTTTCTGGAAGTATAAACGTAACGGTGGATGATATCAAAGAATACCTTGGCACAATATATGTAATTTATTTGGGATCTGATGAAATTGTAAAGGGAAGAATTTCAAACATAGATTTAGACGAAGAAGATTCTATCCTTACGATTCAAATAGATTCTGACATTAGAAATCTATTCACTTCAAGAAGTATAGACTTCTTAAACTCTCTCCCTTCATTGAGATTGGGCAAGATAACAGATATTGTTTCATCTAATTTTACTGGAAATGTTATTTCTTCAAGACCCACGAGAAGAACAGAGGCTAATGGTCTATATATCTCAAAAACATTGGGTAGTGGATTCTCCAAAGTTGATGTTTTTGAAAGAAAAGATGACAAAAACTATGGTTGTTTAGATGTTTCCGTAAACGATAACAACTCAATAAACGTAGTTATGCAAATTGAAACTCCAACAATCTTTGTAAATAATGATTGGATGAACTCTTCGAATATAAATAAAGTAAGTATATCAGAAGACGGTAAGATTTACGCAGCTACCGAAAGAGGACTATTCTCTTTTGTAATTGATCTAGAATCTAGAAACAACATCTTGTTTGATAACTTCTATTTTAATAATTTCAAGAATGTTTTAATTGATAGTCAAAACATTGTGTTGGTCGATGAAGAAGATGATATTTATGTTAGAGAAATATCTGGATTGTCTTTCACTGGCAATGAAGAGATAGTTGCTGATAAAACAGACTTACAGAACATAAATAAATTATTTAAAGACAGAAATGGTGTTGTTTGGATAGCAACTGAAAACTCTGGACTATGGGGATATTATGGAAATTCCTTTGTCAACTATGATGAATCTACAATTCAGACAAACAATGTAAAAGATATTATTCAGGATGGATTGGGTAGAATCTGGGTTGCTCTTGGTGACTTCGGAGTAGGTCAGCTTGTTTACGATTTAGACGGAGATAGTATTCAAAATTCAAATTGGGAAATATTCAATCAAGGAATTGTAGGTAGTGTAGAATCTATTGTTCAGAAATCAGGACTATCATATGTTTCTGACGGCTCTGCTACTAATCCATACATTAGATTGAATTGGAACAATTCTTCTGCGGCATTCCCAAATGCTTTACTTTTGAGAAGTCGTACTGATGTTTCACCAACACTTCCCGATGTTATACCTTCCGTAAATCCTGTATTTGGACAGATTCAATCTATCACTGGTGAAACTGCTACAATAAACAATGTTTCAAGAGAAGTTTGGAGAATTCAAGTTGAAAACTTTTCTTCAAATGGATTTAATGCAATTGAATTTGACTCTCTTGCTGGAAGAAAGGTTTTTGTAAATTCCAGAGAAAATGACACGGTTAGAGAAGTTCTTTCTAACGATCTTGATTACTTCTTAATTGAAAAGAAATCAACAGATCTTGTTGCGCCCACTTCTGCTGGAAAATATTTCTTCCTTTGCGAAACAATTGATGAAGATTATTCTGTATTGTTTACGGGAAATCCAAATTCAATTGGATCTAGATTCTTAGACACAAACATTGTCAATAATTCAACATACAATTATTATTTTATAATTTATAACTCTTCTACAAACGGAAGAGTTGAAGTTGATTCAGCAACTGTAGGTGTAAGTTCTATTAGTAAACCAAGTGAAAACGGAGACACAATAGTAGTCGCCACAACGTCTGCGACATATAGGTATAAACCAAATGAGTCTCCTATATTCTCAGAATTCTTCTCACTGAATGAAATAAACTCTATAAATGATATGTATTTCGATACAAGTGGAAGATTGTGGATATCTGCTGGTGAATCTTTAATTGTATCTTCTGATTCATCTCAAAGAATATTGGATAAAAACAGTTTATTTGGAACAAAAGCATCATCTCTCGAAGGAGATATGATCGTAAGAAATGTTATAGAGGGAATTGATAAAGAAATAATAATAGCTACAAATTTAGGAATTGTAATAATAAATCCTAATGATGAAGATGATATTTTCTCATACATTCAAAATGAATCAATAGTTGAATATATTGATGACAACAATGATTTTATAGTTTCTAATTGGAAGCCAGTTTATGTAGAAGAAGGCAACTCTAGTGATAGAGGTTTCATAAAAACCAATGTAATTGGTAGTAAATATTATTATTCAAATGATGGAATTCTCGTTACCTTAGACAATGGAAATACATGGAATGTAGTCATATCCTCTCAGAACGAAGTTGTAAGGGTTATCGAATCCTATGATTCGAATGATGACCTAATAGATTACGTTCTTTTTGGAGCAGACTTTATATCTTCTACTGGAGACTCATCCATACCTGATAATTTTGATGTAATATCTAACTTAGAGAATCTTCCACCAATTGTAACCACTTCTCCAGTGCTTGCCAACGGTGAGATTAGAAGATCTACCTTTATTGGTTCTCCGGCCCATATTTATTTAAGTGAACCAAGTCTTGATTCGGAATCTCCTCAAATTTTTGCAGGAAACTTTGATAATAGAATAGTCGAAACCGAAATCGAAATATCAAAAGTATCTTTCGATAGTGTTGATGACTTTGGAACATCTAGAGATTATTTGGATTCTACGATTGACTATATTTCGGAATCAGAAGGTTTGATTATAAATAGTATTTATTGCATTGTTGACGGTTCGGGAAGCAAATTGTTTGCTGGATCAAAAGACAATGTATTGAAATACAATGGAACTTCTTGGACTCCAATATCCATTTCAGAGTCTGGAGATGGAATTAATATTCCAGAAACTTCATTCGTATCACTTTCATATAGAAGCGATCCCACTGGAATTGAGTCCGGCGACATTCTCTATGCTTCAACGACAGGATTGAGAAGTAAAAATAGTCATGAGATTTATGCAATCAGACCATCTGTTACCGATCTTGATAAGAGATTCAGAATCTATAAATTAGATCAGGGATTCTCTAACTCTAATAATAGGGCGATAAGATGGGTAGACAGACCTGGGCTTGAACCTTACTATACTCAGTTCCGTAGAACGAGAACTATTCATGGACATAGAGGCAGTATATATTTCTTAGATTCTGACAATAAGAGTCTTCTTACCGGAGGATTTAATAATTCCCTATTTATTCTTCCATTCACAACAGACTTGACAGATGTTAATACGAATAAATATTATATGACTTTTGAGCATTCAAGAGAGAACAATATAGATGTAGACATTCCACTTGCAGATCATCAATATGATTTAAATGGTAAATTCTCATTTAGATATTCCTATATGGATGACAAATATTCCCCAAGAAATGCATGGAATATAAAATTCTTAAATATATCAAATGAAGATGTAGGCTTTGTTTCTATGTTCTTACAGGGACAGAATACAGACAGCATTTGGAATTATTACAAATACCAATCATTAAATGATATTTCTTACTTCATGAAATCCAGCATAGATGGAATGATATGGGAATCTTTTCACGATTATTCATCACAAACATTCCCATCTTCCATTGTTTCTGATATGGAGTATTATTCTGGTAAACTGTTTGCCTCTGTAGTTTATGGGAAAGATGTTTCCAATATCGGACTATTCTATTCTTCCGACGAAGGGTTGACTTGGACTAGATCCGAAAATGATCTTGGATTAAATGTTCCGATATATTCAGTAGATAAAGATTCTGATAATTTATATATATCAACTTCTGGATTTGGTATTCAGAAATACAATGGAACTTCTTATTCTGACTATGAATCTAGATTCACAACCCAATACGGAATAGGGTTTGGACGATGGAATGTTACCGCCATAAGTCAAGATCCTAATGACCAAAATAGAGTTATTGTTGGTACTTTAGACAGAGGTTTAATGTTAGGGAATTATGTTAATGGCAAGTGGATCTGGTCGCAAGATAATGGTGGCTTGGAAAATAGACAAGTTACTGAAGCTGAAATATTACCAGTTAATTCTCAGATAATCCTTATAGGAATCAAAGATGATGGATTGTACAAAAAGAACAATATAACTGGAGACTATGAAAAGATAGTTTCTGGAGTTCCAAGTTCTGGAAATGTGATTAGAATTTATGTAAATCCTTATGTGGAATCAATTGAAAACTCTTTCTCAATCGAAGCACAGGGTGACACAATTATGATTGTTCGTTCTCCATTTGAGCCTTTGAGACAAAACCCTGTTAATGGAATTGATTATGGAATTAGAGAGACAGTAAATAATGGAGAGATTATTTATATTGGAACAGATACATTCAGTGACGGACTCTATACAGATAGTGACGTTAACTTAAAGGGTGGTATTCCTTATTTCTACAGAATATACGAAAGAACTGGTAGTCTTGGCGACTATACATATACTGAAAGAGGGTTGATTCAAGGGTTAACTTCAATTGCAGAAAACCTGACAGTTTCTGTTGATGGAGTTTCTTGGATAGAAGATGAGTTTGAAGGTAGATTGCTTTCTCTAAATACAGTTGCAAACAGACCTTTGAATTTTGAAATATTATCCAACACTTCTGATACCCTTACTTTGAAATCAGATCCCTATAGAATTATAAATCAAGGAGATGCCGGAATATTCGGTAGAGATGTTCTACCTTATAGAATAGAGTCTTCATTGATAAAGAATCCTAATTTAGTAAAACCAGTATTTATGATCTTCAAGGAAACTACCAAGGGTGTTGTTTACATTTCAAACGACAATGGAAATACATGGTCAAACATTTCAATAAGCCCAATAGACGCTTATGATGTTTTGGATATTACAGTTTCGAATAATCCACTATTCAAAACATCAACAAAGCATGTAATCTATGTATCTACTGATAATGGGTTGTTTAAATCTTCTGACAATGGAAGTTCTTGGGTTGAAGTTAGTTTGGGGACAAATGGATTGCCTCAAGGAGTGTCCTACTTGAGAGTTCTTGCTGATTCACAAGACGGCACTATCTTGTATGTAATTAGAGATACTGGCCAGATATACAGAACAATAGATAAAGATTCCAATTGGTCAGAAATCACAGAAATACCACAAGGATTTAATGACGTTTCAATTGTTTCCGAATTTGACAATTCGATCTATATAGGATTTGATTCTACTGGAATTAAGAGATATTACGATCCTGTAAGAGAAGAGTTTTCAGTTCAAATTGATGCAGATGGAAAAATAACAAGTCTTAATTTTGATGAATTTGAAATGGGGGATACTATATTTAGTGATGCCAATACAATCGTAGCAAACACTGTTTCCAAAAACGATTCTGTCTCAAGAAACTATGAACAAATAACATTCAAAGTTGATGATGAAACAAAGTTCGTCACATTTAAGTTTGGGAAGAAATCAAATCTATTCAAAACCAATGAAGTTTTTGTCGGCGAAAATCTGCTAAATCCTTCTTCCAATCCATTTGTTCTTCAGAATCCAGGATATGAAAGTGATCTTATAAAAATCAATAAATTGGGTAGAGTTAATAAAAATGAAATGTTCTCTATATCCAATAGGGGAGTACATACATCTACAGATGGTGGTCAGGTTTGGCAGAAAATAGATAGCGCATTCATTCCTAGTGAAGTCTTTGATTTAGTTAGTACAAAAAATAATGAAATAATTCTAGCAACAAATAATGGACTTTGGGCTTCAGATACTTCTAGAAACAACTATAGAAATATAGAGCAATTAAACAATAACGTAAATGTTGCATGGGAGTCTTATGAATCTGGAACTAGAAAGATTTATAGAGGTGGTGATAGAGGTCTATATATAACCATAGAAAGACCACCTTCTAGATCTGTAATAGTTTATTCTGGAGAATTTTCAAACTCTGAAAAGAAGATTGAATTTTCTTGGGGAGATTTGGTCTCACCAAATGATGGTGGGTTCTCTGATGGAACAATCCAACAACTTTCCAGATCTCAATTCGCACTAAAGAGTTCGACAGATTCAACCCTTTACGAATACAAGGGCTGGAACGAAGCATTGATTGTTAGAGTTGGACCTTTCTCTACTTTTGAAAAGGCTCAAGAAGCTGCTGCTAGAAGACAATATACAACATTTACAAATCTCATTATGTATCCTCAGACAATGAGTAATTTGAATACTTTTGATTTTGGTGTATCTCCAATATTTGAAAACTCTACTTTTACAGATCCTTATTATTTAGAAGAAATAAGAGATTTCAATATAAATGGATATGGAGCAGTTGGTGTTTCTTTAGATCCTAAAGCATGGTTCACCAATGGTGAAATAATTATTGGTAGATTACCAAATGTAACATTGGATGATGATGGAAGAAATACTCTATTCCCTACAATAAACAATTATCCAACAACTGATTCTCCAGTTATAGATAAGGTTGATGCACTTGTTACTGGTAGAACTATAAATCCAAACTATGCCGACATAGAAGCATACACCGACCTGTTGGAAGATGGCTCTTCTATTGAAGGTTTGACTAAGCTACAAGCCCAACAGTTGTTTGAGTCACAAGGTAAATTGAACGTGTTAGCACCTTCTCTTCTTGAGAATAAATATTATATCTACAAGGTTCAACCTTTTAGAATGGTTCCTAGTGCCAATGTTGTTGATCAAAATGGTGCCTTCCCAACATTCCCAAGATACATTCCCTCCAATGGTGATGATGTCGAAAGTTATTCTTATATCATAAGAATCGAGAAATTTACAGGAAGTAAAAAGATTCTTTGTGGAGATAACTCTTCCGATGGCAATTGGGTTGTCGGAACTGATGCTGGTTTATTTTACTCTTCTGAAAGTGGAAGAAACGTAATAAAATCATCTTATGTTTCCTCAAACTTGAACGGTTATCAGTTCGTCAGCGTGATAATTACAGGAACTGGAGTTGTTTTGGCAATAGGTGTGAATAAGTCATTGAATACAATTAGGATATTGAGAAATCAAAAATCCTTAAGTGAATCAGATTTTGAAACAGGTTGGTCAATATTGAGCGATCTTTCAGATATGTTCTCTAGAATCGGAATCAACAAAGTATTTAACTTTACAGAATTCGAGAATAAAGTGTACGTTTCTACTAATGTTGGCGTATTATCTGGTGATGACTCTGGTGAAAATTGGGAATTAATTGGCCGAATTGGAAGCCTTGAATCAGTTAGAAATCAACATGTTTTAGGTCAGGAGTTCTATATAAATTAAATGGGAACTATAATTAAAAACATAGGACTGTATCTTTCTCCAAGGCTTGGTAGGAAAACTACGTATCTTCTTTGCCTTTCTGTATATAGAGCGGATCATGACAATGGCGGGATACCAACAGGACATCCTGTTGGCTATTCTGAGCGTATAGTCACAGACGTAGATAAAGAAGGATGGTATGTTTTTAAATTCTCACCTTCTTTGGATCTAGATTCTGATTATTACTGTATGGTTCTAAATCAAAGAATGTCTAGAGTCATCTATACTGATGAAGAGCAGCCGGAAAGAGTGGTTCCTGAAAATTTCTTTAATGAAAATTTTGTTGAGTGGACATTTTCAGACGACACAAATCAAATATATGATGTATATTCTTTCTCTTCAAATTATGCATTCACTTCTCTTGAAGACAATAACGTTTATTCAAAACCTTTGATTTATGGTTATGGTTATGGCTATGCTCAAGACGATCCATTAGAATATTTCAATGCACTTGGTATCGGTGGAGATTATTTTGGATATGGAATTAGTGATGATTTCAATTCAAGCGATATTGTTTATGGTTATGGTTTTGAATCTGTTTCATTAATCTCAGACAAAACAATTCAAAGAAACTTTAAAATATATAGTGATTTTAATGACATAGAGTTCATTGATAATGGTAGCCTTTCTTCGGAAGACGATCTCTACGTTAGAATCAATCTTCCGCCAGCAGAGTCTAACTCAACCATATTGAACAACAGACAAGATTTTATAATTGCAGATAAAAATCAAATAGATGTTGTGGGAAATTATATTACCTTAAGTGATTCTGGTTCTAGAGTTTACAGTACAGATACAACTTCATTGGAATTCACGGGAAATGAAAGTTATGATATAAAGTGGAATGAATCAAATATTTTCTTATCAAATAATGATATAAATTCAGCCTCTATTTGCAACCCTTCGGGGAATACTAACTTGTCCGATGTTTGGATTGCTTCAGCTCCTTATTTTTCTGGTGTTTACTTTAGTGTAAACTCTGGATCTACTTGGTACGAAAATGTTCAAAATATATCTCTTCCTAGTGGGTTGGTTCGAAATTTTTCTTGTGTTAAAAATTCATCAAATGGAACATTTGTAATTGCTTTCGATGATACTAATGATGATGAAAGAGGTAAGGTTTTTTATGCAGAACCAACTTTATCTCAGATTCGAAACAATTCTGTTATATGGGAATTAAAAGATAGTATCGGATTGACTGGTGTTAAAGTAAACGATCTGCATATTGTAGATTCTAATGAATGGTATGTTGCTACTGATTCTGGAATTTGGAAAACTGTTGATGCTGGAGATAATTGGTCAGATATATCCACAGGTATTGTTTCTGGAAAAAGATACAATAAGATAATTAGAAAAGATTATTACTCTGACTCTAATGTTTTTATCATTTGTGGTGAAAATGGAATATTCTATTTAGATGGCGTAACTTGGACACAATTTGGTTCTGGTATAAGTGAAGAAATATATTGTGTTAACGTAATAACAGATTCCAATTCAATTGATAGAATATGGATTGGAACTTCGAATGGATTGTTGCGTTCATCAGAACAGCCTTTGGGCTTTGCGGGAACAATAGAATTTGAAGGTAATAATGTTAATGATACATTTTATATTCAAGGTATTACTAAAAATAGAGTCACTAGCATTGTAGAAAATAAAGATAATAGTTCAAATATAATTGTTTCTCAATATGGTTCTGTCAATATATCTGAAAACGATGGTGGTAATTTTAGTCCTGTTGCAAATAAATTATTAGAAAAGAAAGTTAAGTTTCTTTTAGTTAATCCTTTGAACAATAGAATACTTTACGCATTTACTCAGACAACTAAATTTGCCGACGCTGCCGTTACAGTGTTGATGGATTGTAGTGGAAGTATGGATTCGAACGATCCTAATGGCATAAGAATAGATATGGTTCAGAAAATAGTAGAAACCATAAAGAATAATGCTGACTCTTCAAACAACTCTGCATACTTTCAAGTAGTTAGGTTTGGATATCCAAATTCAGAATATAAACAAATTGCTTCTTATGCTGAATCTAGAGGTCTTTCGGGAGAGGATTTTAGTGTCGGTGGGATATTGAATGTTTCTGGTGGATTTACTTCCAATTCAGACTTTATAAACAATAGTGTTTTAGAAAGACTTAGGGATTCAAATAGATACTTAGGTAATGTTTCCTCTATAAATGATGCTATAGATTTAATTTCTAAATCTTTGAATAGTGGATCTGGAAAATTTGAATATATTGAAAAGGACTTTGAATACAATGTAAATAAAGTGGTATCTAGTCGTTTTTCTGAGAGCGATAAGATATTGTTGATAGTGACAGATGGTTTCAATAATACTATTGGAAAAACTTTAGATTATATTTCTCAGTCTAATTCTGAATTTCAGAAATTAAGAGGCAAGGTTTATATTGTAGCAGTTGGTCAAAATATAAATTACGAATACCTTAGAAATCTTCAGGAATCAAAAGATTTTGTTTATTTGTATTTCTCTCCTTATGAAGATATTTCTTATAATACTGGAGAATTAAAAGATATTGCAGATGTTATTTTGAAAAGAGAAGGAAATAGAAGAAGAACTGGAGTTTGGAAAAAGAGAATAAAGTATGACTCAGTTAGAAAATTCACTTCGATTCAAGTATCTTTCAATAAGCCCGAAGGAACTATTGTAAAGTATAGAGCAAGAGCCTCGGTCAATAAAGATACATGGACAGATTGGACTGAATATATAGAGGATTCTCAAGAGAATTTAATTTCTTTATTTGGAAAATATATAGAAGTTGAAGTATATATAGAATCTCAGTTTTCATCATATGCTCCAGAAGTAAAAGACATAACAATAACCTATTTAGATCCAAAGCAAAGTAAGATAATTTACAACTCTAAAGAATCAGATTCTACTAAAGAGATATCTGAGTTTTATGTAGATTCCATAGACAGTAAAACCTTGAATGATTTCACAGAACAGGAAGTTGAAAGAGATTTTTATTTTATTGAGAGCGGAACTACGAACCTTGATTTTTATTCAAAGTTAGAAGAGGGAACAAAGTCTGTTGTTAAAAGAAAGAATTTTGAAGAAATCAAATCTACAGATGGATATTTCTTTTCTACGGAACGTGGTGCATGGCCTTCCGATTTGCAGCTTGAAATCTATGACATAACTAACGGCATATCAAACCTTACCAATCCAATTTCTGACTCTTCTTTTTACGCTATTCCTTCTTTGGGTAGGGTTGTATTCTATGAAAGATCTGTTGGGAATAAATATGGAATAAGTTTCACAAATGATAACGATGAGTATAGAATGGCAATCAATGCTACAAACTATACTTCTACCGAAAAAGAATTTAAATTACACGATATAAGTTGGATGTATTTTGACGATCCTAGAACAAGTGAGAAACTTAGAGTGCCTTTACCTTTAGTTTCTTCTCAATTAGGAGAAGGAGAGGTTTTCGGTCAGTCATCTCCTCAAAATATAGTATCTTCTTTAGTGAATCCATCGGTATTGAATTTACAATACATAAATAGATCAAGTACAGACTTTGTGGGTGGAGTTCTTTCATTCATAAATGGACAAAGAATTAATCTGAAAACATCATCAAGTGATGATGATAATTATAGATTTTATCCACAAAATATTTATTTAGAAGTTCCAAGTATAGAGAATGAAATAGATGCAAATTATGTCTTTTCGAGTAAAGTTGCTGACGGATTTTCCATTTCGAATAGTGGACAACAATATCAATTTGATATAGTTTTTGCCAATACATCTTTGAAGTCTGGCGATTCAATTGTTTTAAGATTGGGAGATAGTTCTTTAGGTTCAATTGGTCTTACTACTTATTTCTACCAGAACAATTTACTATTTGATTCTTCAGAAAAAACTGTTGCGGAGATGACAACAACTTATATGGTTGGTGATAGTAATAACATATCTACAGTTCCTAACACTTCTACTTTCGAGTCTAATTCAAATGAGAATTTTGAATTTAATGATTCTTCATTTAATGGCTTCGACAAACCATTATCTCCAGATATTAATTTTTGTGGCAACAATGCAGTCTCTTTCGAGATTGTTTGTCCGACATTAGTGACTGTTGGAACTTCATTTTCATGTTCAATAATTGCAAAAGATACAAATGGCTTGATTGATAAGAATTTCTTAGGGAATGTTGAGGTATCTTTATCTAATTCAAATTTGGCTTCCATTGAAGATTCAGAGATTTCTTTTATTGCTTCTGATTTTGGAGTGAAAGATTCTTTGATTACAGTGTCACCAACTTTAACTGGCAGTTTTAGGGTTTTAGTGACCTACAATGGGACTACATTTGAAAGTAATGTAGTTTTGGTCAATAGTAGCACACAGTTGGATAGAATCTATTGGGGAGACTTGAATGTTTCATCTGTATTTAGCGAAGGAAGACAAAGTATTGACTTTATATCTGACTATGCAAAGAATACATCAAAATTAGATTTTGTTGGTATCTCTGATAATGTAAAAGATATTGATTCTTCTGAATGGCAATATATTCTACATAGATCTTCTGAAAACACATCAAGTGACTTTGTTGTTTTTCCTGGATTCAAATACCAATCTGATAATTATAATGGTGAAAGAGTAGTTTTATTTCAAAGCACTACTGACGTTCCAACCACCTTACCAACAAATCCATTGAATTTATCTTCTTCTAAATCCCAGATAGAGAAATTGTTAGAATCTATTTCAGATTACGATTATCTATCATTTCCTATTCATAGTGCTTACGAAAACAAGTCAAGCGATAGTAGGTTCCAAGCAAGAGGATTTGATTTCAATAACTATAGAAGCATTTTGACATATAGTCCATTGTCTGATATGGAAACTTTTGTATATGGAAATTCAACTCTATCGAGAGGCGAGTTGGCAGTAGAGGTTTATTCAGAACATGGATCTGTAGGGAATGTAAATGAATTTGGAAATGACAATTTCTTGCAAGATAGTTCTAGATACATAATATACGCCTTGATTATGGGTAAGAAGTTTGGCTTCATTGCAAACTCAGGAGGATATTCTAGTCGTTCTGGATATTATATGGGAGAAAGATCTTCTAAGGTTGATTATCCCTCTCCTAGTGGTGGTTCTTTTAGGGGAATTACAGCGGTATTATCACCTTCTAAAACTAGAAGTTCAATATTGCAAGCGATAAGAGAAAGACGTTGTTATTGTACTACTGGAGCTAGAATTTATATTGATTTTAAAGGATTCTTTGGAAACAATCAAGTTGATATGGGAAGAAGAAATACCAATGTATCTTTCAACACTGGCGATCTAACTCCAACTAGCAATATTAAATTTCAATGTAGAGTAATTGGAGATAAATCCAATATACGTAGAATAAGAATAGTTAAAATAGAAGTTGATAATTTTGATTCGGGATTTAATCTAATTGATAATTCTCAAGACTTTGGAATTGACACTGGAGTATTAGAGTTTACTGATACTAATATTTTAACAGAAAATGTTAGTGGAAAAGAATATTGTTATTTCTTAGTCGCAACTCAATTTGATGGACATCAAGTCTGGTCATCACCTATCTGGTTTGATTTTGGAAGAACTCCAGGTATAAGGGATTCTTCTACTTTCTTGAGTGATCAGATATTTGGAATTACTCTTTTAGAAAATAGTACTGATGAAAATACTTTTGGTCAAGTTGAAGGTGCTCCACAAAGAGACAGAGGTTCTTCAGGTTTTCCGAACAAGCATTTGACTGCTTTAGTGAATACACCTTCACTTCTAAGTCAGTCATCAAGAAATACTCCTTATAACACTGAAACGTATAGTTCAGGTGAAACTCCTAATGGATTGACTTCGCCTTTTAGAATCAATTTAATGGCATCTGATAAGCAGTCTATATTTACTGGATTGAGATTAAATAACTATAGTAATTTTAATCTAATCTATGGCACCCATTATTTTAGAATACTTAGAGATCAATCTGAATTTAATGCATCTTATTTAATAGCTCCAAATGATCCAGATTTTGCTTCAAATATAAATGGAAGCTCTTACTTAGACAATTATGATTCTCAGTATAAATTTTTAAATCAATCTGGAGACCCAGAACCATCTGGGGCTAGAATAAAAAGATATAGAAGTTACATGAACGGAACTGTTTGGCAATATCTATCATCTTCTAACTTCAGAAATGGTTACTCTCTCGAAGAAAGTACGATTTATGCGAGTCCAACAGAGGATAATGAAATAGTAAGAGATCCTTATATTTATAGAGACGGCTCTTCTTATTATATGTTCTATTCTGGATTCTTGGGTAACTATCCAATTCAAGACAAGGTTACGTACAACAATTCGTTCCCACCATTCACTCCAGATTCAAGTGCGCCAAATGACGCATTGGATAGGCTGGAAGAGTTTTCTGGTTTGGCATCTGTTGTTTCCGGCAATGACATTATGGTTGAAGGATTGAAACAAAGAATTATATTTGCAAACGACTCTTCTGCGACTGTAGATAGATCTTTTTCTAAGGTTTTAACTATTCCCAACGACATTGGAACAAACACTGGTCGAAAAGTTTATTTTGCGGCCTCACCATGTTTTGTTAGGGTTGCTGAAAATGACAATAGAATTTATTATCTAGGTTGGTTTTATGCTGGATCAAATTCTACAAAAATTACATTAGGTTTATTCTGTTACAGATTTAACAATATATCTACAATAGATACTTCTGGAACAAATGTACTCTGTTACGCATTTACAAACAAGACAATCGACACCTTGTCTTATGCGTCCAGACCATCATCTTTCGAATCTCTTAATTTTATACCTTCAGATATTAGGGCAAAAGTTTCTTCTGATTCCACTTGGCCAAAGATACATCCTGCTTATTCCATACCTTGGATGTGGTTGAGCGTTGTGGTTCATGAGAATGGGACTTTTTATGCATTTTTCAATTATATGAATAAAATAAATGAAACAACTTTCACTGGCCAAGACAGTCCTGCTACTGGTATCTTATTCTCTAATGATGTAGACCATCTCCGCTTTGATGAATTCGAACAAATAGGCGGGGAGGATTCTATATCTCCAATTCAAGGTAAGATGTTCCTTCACCCCTTCAAGGTTGTGTCAGGCTCAAACACTGAATGGTATACATTGTATCGGAATTATTCTGGTGGACAGATTTCTAATAGTTTTTATTATAGCAAATTTAACTGGACGCCTGAATTTACTCAATTTTAAGGAGTGGTCATGCTTCCATTGGTTATAGAAGATAAGAATTGGTATCCACAAATTGTGTGGTGTGGAACTGGTTTTGACTACGGCGGTTATGCCGGAATGAATAGGAATTACATAAAAGGACTTGAATCCAGAGGCTATCGCCTTGGTTTTGAGCCATTAAAAGGGCCAATTGAAGTTGATCCAGAAACCAAAGCATGGTTGGATCGAATTCGTGCTGGCTTTTTAGATAAGAATTCAAACCTAAAAGGTTCTATATTCACAAGAGGCGAAGAGTTTGTAAGGGTGGTAGCTCACCTTCCAATATGGAATGTTCCAAAAAGTAAGCATGATATAATATTTTCAATGATGGAATCTAAAGATGTCAATCTTCCATTTATTATGAGATGTAATCAAGGATATGATGCTTGCTGGACGCCAACTCAATACAATAAAGATAACTTTCAAAAAATGGGATTGGAAATTCCTTGCCATGTAGCTCCTATCGGGGTTGATGACATTTATTTCAACAAAGATTTTGTAATTCCTGATTTAAAATTAAATTATAAACGCTTTGGAGACGGGCCTCAATATCCAGAAGGATTTAAGTTTCTCTCTGTGTTTAGGTGGTCTTTCAGAAAGGGGTTTGATGCATTAATTAAATCTTATTTGCGTGAATTTAAAAAGTCAGACAATGTATCTTTGATTATTATGTCTAGACATGCTTCAATGAGCCATAATCCCAAATTTAATGCGGCTGTTGAGTTTGAAATGGGGAATCTATATAAGGAACATTCCAATGAAGATTCACCGCCAATCTACTGGTGTTTAGATAGAATCGATCAAGAGTTAATGCCTTCCATGTATTCTGTCGCTGATTCATTCATCACCTGTTCACGAGGCGAAGGGTTTTGTATGCCAGCACTAGAGGCATCTTCGATGGGACTTCCGGTCATAGCTCCTTATCACACTGGTTTTACTGACTACATTACAAGAGAGAATTCGTATCAAATAGATGTTGATGAGTGGGTTGTATGTAATAATATTCCAGAATGGCAAAATTGGATAACTCAAGACTTTGTAAATCAAGAATTTCCAAGATTTGGAGATAGTGTAGTATCTCAAATCCAATCTCACATGAGAGAAGTTTATTCAGATATTGAATCTGCAAAGATTCGAAATGAAAAATTACAAAAAGTAATTTCCGAGAGATATACTTGGAGCAAAGTCATAGACAATGCAACTAATTATTTAAAGGATTATGTTTGATATGTTTTCGATTAGTTTTTTAGACTTTTACATCTACAATAAAAGGGACATATCTTTGGAGATTTTGTCTCTCGAATTGGACTTTATAGATTTTTACGGATCTCTTTTTCAATTTCACTACAATTTTAAGGAATCAAAAGATTTTCGGTGGGATTTTTTATTTATAAATGGAATTAGGAGAATGTATAAATGAAGTTTGATTATTGGATTAGCAAAGATAGAGGGTGAATGACCGTTGACTGAAAATCTACAAAAATATAAAAATAAATACTAAATTCGATAACCAAGAATAAAATATTTGTTTAAAATTTTGTAGTAAAAGTCAGAAAAATACCGTAAGTTCTACGGAAATTAAA
>Ga0100403_1000076_pt1 | contig 87042 bp, 98 predicted proteins | sample CryGeymet201501t_FD_83663 | JGI IMG/M metagenome (GOLD analysis project Ga0100403, IMG submission 83663) | Groundwater microbial communities from Crystal Geyser aquifers in Utah, USA - Crystal Geyser metaG 2015-01t | ecosystem: Environmental > Aquatic > Deep subsurface > Groundwater | place...
CGAAGGTTGATAGTGTTGAACAAAAGCCATTTAAAAAAGGACCTGAATGGGTTTTAACCTTAGTGAATGAAAAGGAAGTAAAGCGTTATGTTTTCGTGACTCTGGACGGATATGTAACGGGATCAAATTCGACTGGAAATTAATTTTATCAACCGAAAGCCAGGGCTTTTGCTTGGAGTCTTGGCTTTCGCTTAAGTTTATGAGGTGAGTTATGTTTTTTGTTTTTAAGACGATTGTTTCTGGATTGCTTGTCGCCGGAGCCTCAGTTTTGGCTCGGAAATATCCAGGTCCTGCAGGAATCTTTGTGGCGCTACCTGTGACTACATTTTTAACTATGGCCTGGATGGGGATAGAGGGCACGCAGTCTTCTGAGATGGCAGTGTTTCTCCGCAGTGTTGGCTGGATTACAGTCGCTGGGTTGGGCGTTTTTTTTCTAACGCCTTGGCTACTTAAGATCGGATGGAGCTTTTGGCCCGCCTTTGGCGTGGGACTTTTAACGCTATTTGCTGGAAGTTGGATTGCGTATAGATATATCTGAGTGGCTAATTATGTTTTCACTTATTCGTAAAGAGCTTCGAAGCTTTCCATCAGGTAAACAACTTCGCTGGCGCCAGCGTCGAGTAACCTCTGTAGCGAGCCTTGCGGTAGTGGGTATCTAAAAATGATGTTGATCTTCACTTGTCTTGCTCCAAGTTGATCTAGAATGCTTCGCTGTTTTCGGACTTGTTCGATTATTTTATCTATGAAAAACTCAGCGTTGCGACGAGAGTGTTGTTTGTACATGAAGCCATTGTTTTTGACTTCCCAGAGGGTTTCTTCACGAGTTTGAGGGTCCACTTGGTGCAAGTCGAATTCTCTATTGAAGGCCATAACTTCTTTGTGGGAGGCCATCAGCCCTTCTTCCATGTCTGATAGATGTATAGAGACGGCTCTGATGTTTGCCAGTCTTGTGGCAACAAAGACTTCAAACATTCGAGACTTGGCTGATCTCAACATTTCATATGTGTAGTTGGGGAATTGATCCTTAGATTTTTCGGAGAGTCTTAATCTCATCGTTTCAATTTCGCTTTGAGCGTTTTGAAGAGGGGCCAAAAGCATCGTTGTTACCTTGGGGTTCTTTTGTGTCATCGTGCTTATAACTTCTTTTAAGCTCAATAGTATTTGTTGTGCGTGAGTGAAAATCTGGTTGATTTGATGTTTTTTAAACTTTTGAATCTCGTTTTCTGGTGGGTATTTTAGAAGTTTAAAATGAAACCAAACAATTTGGCTAACTCCCGGGAACTTGTCTTCAATGGAGTTCTTTTCGGGCTTTAAGACCCATCGTGCTCTACCTGTTCCTGAGTAGACAACGTTTCGGCTGTGTGTTTCGTTTCGGAATACGTTCTTCTCGCAACTGCCTCCTTGTGAATGGAGAGGCTCCAGAGATAAGAGGGCAATGAAAATGATGTAAATTCGTAGTTGCCAAGATTTTCGCACTTTAACTCCTATCTTCTAATTTTTAGGGAACTTCACAAATTCATGTAGCTTTGTCTAGCTAAGATTTTCTATATATCTAGCTTTAAGGAGACGCGCTTTCTTTAGCGTTAGCGTCCAAGCAGCTCATGGCTCCGCAATGAAAGCCGTTTAAGAGGTAGCAAAAACGATCTCCGACTTTTTTTGATTTAATTTTTCCAAATTTGTGGTCAAAGCTCTTACCTTCGTCTGGTAATGCGGCCGCGGCGTCTTTTTTGGTGCATTCAATAGCGCAGCCTCTATTGACGTCGTAGAGAATACAGTTCACAGGGCCATCCGTAAGCGAATCAACTCTTTCTGCTTTGGCGATTCCCGATAAAAGAATTCCAAAAGCAAAAACAAAAGAAGAAATGACGGAAAGTCTGCTCATACTCTAGATGGTAACAGACTAAATTTTCTAACAAAGGAAAAAGAACGGAGCCAGTGTTTCAAAGTTCGACGGAGCGCAAGCTATTGAACTTAAAAGCCTTTACCTCGCCTGCTTGAGTGCTGTGGAGTGAAACTCAAGGTGCTCGTCAATAAAGCTAGAGATAAAGTAGTAGGAATGGTCAAAGCCTTCCTCCATCTTTAGCTTCAAGGACACATTTTTTGGGCAGGCTTTTTGAAAAATTTCAGGCTTAAGCTGTTCCTTTAAAAAGTCATCGTTAGTTCCCTGTGAGATAAGAATTTCCCCTTCAAACTTGCCTTGTTGAACAAGCTCTGTGGCGTCGTAGTTTTTCCAATCTTCTTTGTTGTCACCCAAGTAGCCTTTAAGGGCTTTGACTCCCCAGGGGCATTGGGTTGGTGCGACTATGGGGGCAAAGGCAGAGATGCTCTTGAACAGATTTTGGTTTCTTAACCCAAGAACAAGGGCGCCATGGCCTCCCATAGAGTGACCAAATATGCCCGTTGATCTTGTTTGGAAATTTTTTTCTATGAGTTCTCTAAACTCTAAAATGTAATCATACATTTTGTAGTGTTCGCTGTAGCCCTTTGTGGTGGCGTTCACGTAGAAGCCAGCCCCTGAGCCAAAGTCGTAGCTTTCGTGTTCTTGGGGTAGGTCGAGACCTCGAGGGCTCGTGTCTGGACAGGCAAGGATCATCCTAAGTTCTGTAGCTTTTTTTCCGTAGCCAGCTTTTGCAATGAAGTTCTCTTCGGTGCACGTTAGTCCAGACAACCAAATGAGAGTGTCTAATTTCTCGCCCGGCTCGTGGTCGGGGATGAAAACACTAAAGTTCATAGCTGTTTTGGTTGCTGCGGAAGGGTGGGTGAAATACTTAACCCAACCGCCGTGATGCCGATGTTGTTTTTTTAGTTCAATAGACGACGACACTTCGAATGGCCTTTCCGTCATGCATGTATTCAAATGCTTTGTTAATCTCTTCAAGTTTAAGTTGGTAGGTTACCATTTCATCTACTTTGATTTCGCCCTTTAGGTATTTTTCGACGTAGTCAGGAAGCATGCTTCTTCCTTTAACTCCGCCAAAGGCCGTTCCTCGCCAGTTTCGGCCAGTAACAAGCTGAAAGGGGCGGGTGCTAATTTCTTGACCGGCTCCCGCTACACCCACGATGATGCTTTCTCCCCATCCTTTGTGGCAACATTCAAGAGCCGAGCGCATGAGATTCACATTACCCACACACTCGAAGGAGTAATCCACGCCACCGTCGGTCAGGTCGACCAAAACCTCTTGTATAGGGCGATCGTATTTCTTGGGGTTCACAAAATCCGTTGCGCCCAAGAGTTTTGCCATTTCAAACTTATCTTCGTTGATGTCAACAGCGATAATTCTTCCAGCCTTGGCAAGCACGGCTCCTTGGATGACCGATAGGCCAATTCCACCTAGGCCAAAAACAGCAACACTTGAGGCGGGCTCAACTTTGGCGGTGTTCAAAACAGCGCCAATGCCAGTTGTTATTCCACATCCGAGAAGACAAACTTTGTCCAGAGGAGCGTTCTTGTTGATCTTGGCTAGTGAGATTTCGGGTAGCACCGAATATTCCGAAAAGGTTGAAGTGCCCATGTAATGAAAAATAGTTTTTCCGTTTTTAGAAAATCGAGAAGTCCCGTCGGGCATAAGACCTTTTCCTTGAGTGGCTCTTACCGCTTGGCAAAGATTTGTTTTTCCAGACAAGCAAAACTTACATTCACCACATTCAGGAATGTATAGGGGAATAACGTGGTCACCTACGGCTACACTGGTCACGCCTGGTCCAATTTCTTCTACGATTGCGCCACCTTCGTGGCCTAGAATGCAGGGGAAGAGTCCTTCGGGATCATCCCCCGACAGTGTGAAGGCGTCTGTGTGACATACTCCCGAGGCGACGTTTCTGATGAGAACCTCGCCCTTTTGGGGGCCTTCTAAATCAATCTCTTCAATTCTAAGGGGTTCTTTGGCAGCCCAAGCTACAGCAGCTTTAGTTTTCATTTTAACAAATCTCCTTGTTGTTTTTGTAGCCTAAAGGACTCGAAAGGACAGTCAAGGGCTTTGACTCAATGAGTATGAGCTTGTGTGTGTTTTGCCATGGTCTTGTTGTCCGTGTAGACTGATTTGGGATCTGGGAGGATTTTTAGATATGACACGATTTATGATGCTAGCGCTTGCAACTTCTTTATCGGCTTTGAGCTGGAGTGCGACGGTTGTTGAAAACATCGGTGAAGTTTCTCACGTAAACGGCGGCTTAGAAAACACTGTTACTTTGGGTTCTTCTTATGATCGAGAGTCACAAATCATTTGTTTGCATGCGGGGATGACTCGAAATGGTGGTGCGGCTGCAACCGGTATGGATTGTTATCAAGCATCTAACTCTGGTCGTTTCGAAATAACGAAAATGGACTCACTCACCCATGATGGCAACAACATCATTACGTTGTTTAAAGTGATGGATCGTTCAAATTCTATGATCTGTTTTGGTAATGCAATGACTCGCTCTGGAAATACCATTTACGATCAGCAGGGCGGAAAACTGGCTGGCGCAGGTGCAGATGTGTCTCTTCAGTGTAAGGCTAAGAATTAAAGATATTCTAAGTATTTAGCAACTGCGATCACGCTGATCAAGAATAGTAAAAAGGGACCAGGAATCATTCCTACCCAAAAGGCACTTCTACGAAATTGCACTTCCTTCTCGGAAAGTGTGCCCTCTTTTTCTCCGTTGAGGAGTTTGCCCCAATACTCACTGGCTGCAGTTGGAGATACAAAAAAAACAAAATAGCCGAAAAAGTTCTTGGCCATCAAGGAGAGGAATGTTCGGCTGTTCAGTTTCATCGATTTATTTTCTAACTTCTAAATAAAGAATAATAAAGCCCATGATCAAGACAAAATAGCCAAAGCCCTTCTTGAGTGTGTTTGCAGGAATTCGTGAGGCTAGCCTGCTGCCGATCAAAATCCCAACAATTGAAAAAGCGGTAAACTTCAACAGGAAGGCCCAGTTGATAAAGTCTAGGGTTTGAAGATCGCCAGAAAAACCGATCAGTGAGTTTATTGAGATGATGAACAAGCTTGTTCCTACGGCTGTCTTCATCGGTAGGTTGGCAAGGAGCACTAGAGCGGGAACAATGACAAAACCTCCCCCGGCACCCACAAAACCAGTGATTGCGCCTATGACTACGCCCTCAAATGTTATTAGAGCTCTCTTCATAAGGGGCGAGAGAGCCTTGGCTTTTGATGTAGGTATCCTTCGTTCTCGGATCATCGGAATCGAAGCGGCAAGCATGACTAGGGCAAAGGCTCCAAGAATAAGCTGATCCTTGCTGAGGCTAAAGGTTTCGTTATTGAAAACATATTCTGGAAGCATGGGGATTAGATGGCGGCGGACTGTGTATACGCCAATAAAGGCAGGAATAGAAAACATCAGGCCAGTCTTAAAATCAACCTGGCCCTTCTTAAAATAGCCTATAGCTCCTATAGAGCTTCCAACTCCAACCACAAAAAGAGAGTAAGCGGTGGCATGTGTGGCAGAAAGTTTAAAGATATAAGCAAGGATGGGGACTGTTAGAATGGAACCTCCCCCGCCTGTTGAGCCGAGAACAATGCCCATTAAAATTGCGGCTAAGTATCCCACCCTAATTCTTGTTTGCTTTGGCGGCGGTGACCGGTATCTTTAAGTAGCTCACTCCGTTGTCTTCAGGCTTGGGTAGTCTTCCAGCATCCACGTTAACTTCAATGCTTGGTAACAAAAGCTTTGGTGCGTTCAGGGTTTTGTCTCTACTGGTTCTAAACGCTACAAACTCTTCTTTAGTGGTAGATGCATTTAGGTGAATGTTGCTCTTCTTTTGTTCGCCAATTGTAGATTCCCACCTTAATGGTCTATCGTTGGGCATGTAGTCATGAGCCGTATAAACTTTTGTTGAGTCCGGAAGTTTAAAGAGTTTCTCGTGAACAGAGTCAAAAAGGTCTTCAGCGCTACCCTTGGGAAAGTCACAGCGACCCACTCCATAGTCGGGCATAAAAAGAGCATCACCTGTAAATGCCATATCCTCAATTAAATAGGTGCAACAGGCGGGTGTGTGTCCAGGCGTTTGAATAGATTTTACCTTGATGCTTCCTGCGGATATTTCTTCGCCCTCGGCAAGAACCTTGTCGAACTGACTGCCGTCTGTCTTGAATTCTTCTTTAAGATTGTAAATCACTTTAAAGGCTTCCTGGACTTCAGAGATTCGTTTGCCAATGACAATAATGCTGCCGGGCAATCGTTTTTTTAATTCTTGGGCGCCTGTTAAATGGTCGGCGTGAGCGTGGGTTTCAAGAATGAGATGAGTTTTAAGCTTTTTGCCCTTTATAAAGGAGTCTACTTTTTCTAGCGATTCATAGTTGTAGGTTGAGCTGGCCGGATCGTAGTCTAGAACGGGGTCAATGATGACGGAGTCTAGAGTTGTTTCGTCCCAAACAACGTAGGTTAGTGTATAGGTTCGTGGATCGAAAAAGTGATTTACATTCATAATTAAGAGCGATTTTACTTTAGATTTGGGATTACTACTAGTCTTGGGGTTGGCGTTTAGCGTTGTTGGCGAGAGCTTTTCCTTTTTTCTTTCTTAATCCGAGGAGGTTAATGGGCTATTATGGGTCAATATGAAACAAGTCTTTGGTCTGTTATTTGTTTTTGCCCTTTCTTTTCAAGTCTCTGCTTCTGATCGAAAGAAAATTATGGGTGACGCTCAGGCAAGGCTGGCTGCATCGGGTATTTCTGAAAAAGCTCGAAAGAAAGGCTCTCAGTATATTAACTTCACTCTTCCAGATGCAAATGGAAAAAACGTTTCTATTTCAGAATTGTTAAAGAAATCAGCGGTTGTGTTGAATTTCTATCGAGGTGGCTGGTGTCCCTATTGTAACCAACAGCTAGCCGAGTATCAGGCGAGAATCTCAGAGATTAGTTCTGCCGGAGGCCAATTGGTGGCTGTGTCACCCGAGAAGCCAAGCTCAGCCCAAGACACTGTTACTAAGAGTGATCTCGAGTTTGCAGTCTTGAGTGATTCTCATAATAAGGTTGCTCGACAATATGGTTTAGTCTTTAAAATAGAAAATGATCTCAAAGACGTTTATCTGAAAATGGGTCTTGATTTGGAGAAAAATCAGGGCAACAATTCGTGGGAATTGCCACTTCCCGCGACTTATGTGATTTCGAAATCCGGAGAGATTGTCTATTCTTTTGTTGAGGTTGACTACAAAAAGAGAGCGAGCGTCGACGATGTAGTTGAGGCGCTTAAGGCTCTGAAGTAGCCTTTCACCGAACGACTTATTATGCGGGAATTGCTTGATCGAAATTTAAATTTTCATTAGAACTCTTGGCTATGAATTCACTTAAAGTATTCTTTATTTTCTTGTCCTTGTGGTTTTTGAATCCCTCTTTTTCTCAAGAAGTGCGAGAGCTTAGTCAAAACCTAGAGGGCGATTCATCTTTACTTCGTCCTCCCATGGACCCTCTAAGTAACCCTGTGCGCATTGGCAATGGAGACGGCGTTCTTGTTGTTCAAGCTAAGAAGGCTATGATTCCAGGAGAGTGTGCTTATAGAAAAAAAGTAGCGGGCCTTGTTAAAGTGTATCAAATTTGTGCGCACTCAAAGATTGGTTCTTTAAAAGCGTGGGAGACCGCTTTTGTTGTTGATGGCGACAAACCAGCTGACTTTATGTTGAGTTTAGATTTTACCTATAATGTTGGCGGCGATAGGGCGGCTTCTTCGTTTGAGGAAGCTCTTAAGAACGCAGGAGTTCCATCAAGTGCAGCATCAACGTCGTTTTTGAACTTTGTTAAACAGTTGCCAGTTGAAAAAGGGTCCGGACTCGAGCTCTACTTTGGTTCTAATCTTCAACCAGGAGCTTGGTTGGTTGCGCGTTTTGAGGGCAAAGACCTCTCTAAGGAGTTTGTCGTTGAAGAGCTTGAGTTTGCGAAGGGGTTGTCATCAATATGGCTTGGCGAAAAGAGCATTGATGATCGTATTCGCCAAACCTTGTTGAAATAAAATATTTTCTACATTTTCTTTCGAACGATGTAGTCTATGGAAAAGCGTCCTGGGCCCATAAAATATCCTGCTAAGAAAATAACCATGTAGATTAAGGCAAATTCTTTTTTTGCAAAAGGATCTGCCGAATGGACCACGAAAGCAGCGATGGCCATTGTGAATGCCAAAGGCAAGCTTGCTAGTCTTGAAAAAAGACCAAGCATGATAAGTGCGGCGCATCCGACCTCTGTGCCGATTGTGCAGAGTAGGCTCAAGTGAGATCCGATTCCAAGCGGGTCAGGGAAGCTGTCTTTCATTTCGGTATAGGATTGAAGTTTTCCCAGGCCGTGTGAAAAAAGCATAAATGCTGCTGGAACAACTCTTAAAATGGTTAGGCCTATCTGATTCTGCATAATATTCATCCTTTGTTTAAAGTGTTTTTAGAAATTCAATTAAAGCCCACTTTTCTTCCTGTGTGAACTTATAACTGCCATCTTCTTTCAAGAACATTTTTGTGTGCCCTTGGTTGCTAAGTCCTTCTTTGCTTGTGACATAGCGAAGTTCGGCTCGGTCTAACCAAGCTTTAGGGGTTTCTGAGCCGGTGGGGTAGCCAACGCAGTCCTTGCTAAATTCTTTTTCTATGTCGTTGGCGGGTCCAATATAAAAAATCTTTGGGCGCGTCCTTGGTTCAACGAGAGCACAAAGGTTTGGAATTGAGTTGTTGTGAAAATAGGGGTAGCGCGCCCAAATTCCAACAAGTGGTGGTGGCACATAGCCTTCTTGAGCTTGAATTCTTAGATTGTGACGTTTCGAAATTTCTAAATCATTTAACTGGTCGCCAAGTTCAATCATTCCTAGGTATCTCATGGGATCGGTTCCAACGTTTTTCACTTTAGTTGGAGTTGGGTAATCTACTGAAACGGTCTTGTGGCTAGTTTGCCACTCTTTGGTGTAGTTGCCATGACATTTGCTACAGTTTTCTATGAAGATTTCTTCACCTTTTTTTGCACGCTTTATATCAAGGCTGTTGCTTCCAAAAAAGCTCTCCCAATCGGGAGCTTCGATTGCGTTGAGATAGGCTAGGGTGTCTTCTAGGACGTCGTGATTTTGGTTTAACCAGTGATCGAGTTCTCTTAGGTTTGCACCTCTTCCTATTTCATTCCAAAGTATATTTGTTGTAATGGGGTGTCCGCTGACCACCGACCCGTCTGATAGAAATCGAGTTTTATAACGAACGTTCCACCAAACGGCTGGTTTTGAGTCAGCTCGTTGGTGATCAAGAGTGTGTTTCCGTGGGTTCAGCGAGTTAAATGGAGTGACTGTTGCCCACTCATCTAGCTTTCTCTTGGCAAGGCTTCGGCCAACATGGGCAAGTGAAGTATCTAGGCCTAAAACCATAGGCTTGTCGGCAGCAACGGATTGTAGGGCCTCTCTCGTTTGAGCGTAAATTTCTGTTTCTTCATCATTTGCCTTTGTTAAGGCTTGAAATGCCTTTGGCGAAAGTGCAGGGGCAATCTTCTTGACCAGAACAAAGAGTTCGTTGGCCCGAACACCTTTGTTGGGTAGCCCGATAATGGTTCTTCCAAATAGATTAGCAGAATGGCATGCAGCACAGCTTACGGAAATTGCATTGCCTATCTTAGCGGGAATAACGGCAGCTCCCACGTGAAAGTCATCCTTGACTCCGCTTGGCTTTTTCATTCCTTTTTGGTATCGAGGCAGGCCTATCCACTCAAAGAACTTACTTAAGTCATTTATTCCCTGAGGGAGGTTGTCAAGGAATAGGGAGGATTCGAGTTCGGAAGCGTTTCTTGCCAGAAGATTTCTTAAAGCTTGTTCTGGTGCTAGCACTTTTGTCGTTGTGACGGGATACTTAAGCACGTGGTCTCGTCCTCGTTGTTCTTGGGGTGTTAGTGACCACGCTTGGCTTGTTAAAAAGCTAAAAAAAAGCAATGAAAAGACCCGAGCAACTGCCATACATTAGTTTTAAACGACCCTAGTGCAAAACTAGAGTGGCACTGAGTTATAAAAGGGAGGTATTTTTAGGGAAATGGCGCAGTGTTTCTATGAGCTTCTCTTTGCTATCGTAGCTTCTTTGTAAAACATGTTAAAACTTAGCTCATGAAAAACTTTAATTTACTTTCTTTAGTCGCTTTTTCTTTGTTTTTTGTCGGAACTTCGGCGACGTCAGCCACTTTGGCGCCTAAGAATGCAAAGGCCTACATTGTTTCGCCATTGGATGGTGCCAAGGTGAAGAGTCCAGTAAAAGTTGTCTTTGGTTTAGAGGGAATGGGGGTTGCTCCTGCTGGAGTAAAGTCACCTAAGACGGGGCATCATCATCTATTGGTAGATGTTAAAAAGCTTCCAAACACTAAGCTCCCACTTCCAGCCGATAAAAACCACATTCATTTTGGGGGAGGTCAGACTGAAACCACGGTTGATCTAGAGCCAGGAGAACATACTCTTCAGTTGATTATGGGAGATCATACTCACATCCCCCACAATCCACCAATTTTATCTGAGAAGATCACAATCACAGTTGTAAAATAACTGTGATTTAGTTTTGGCTAATCTTTTCTTTTATAGCGCGTTCTTGTTCAAGTTTTAACTTTTGCATGGCTTGTTGCTTTTGCGCTTGAACCTGCTGGGCAAGATTACCAACAAACTCGTCGATGCTTGGGAATTCTGTCTTGGCTTTGTATTTTGAAAACCAGGCTTCAATATTCTTAGCTTCAAGGTTTGTTCCTTGCATCAGAGAAAGAAGTGCAACGCTGTTCATGATGCTCGCTCTTTCTTTGTGTTTATTGAGCATGTCAGAGCTAAATCCGATGCCTCTTTTGTCAACATAGATCAATTCTTGAAGTGTTTGAATCTGCTCGATGGTATCAGAAACACTTTGCTTAAGTTGCTGAGAAACTTGCAAAACCAAGAGAACGTCGTAGGCTTGGTTTGTTTCGAGCTCTTTAACGATTGAGTCGACGTTAGAGCGAAACTCTTCTTTTGTAAGGCTCTCTAATTGAGAGGCGATTTCAAATAAAACAAGAGACTCTGATAAAGTTGCCTTCTTGTATTGAATTGCCTTATTGTCTTCGCTAAAGCCCAGTTGGCCTTTAATCAACAATAAGTCGCTTTGAATGGCGGCAAGAGCTTGGGCTAGTTCAATTGGCTGCATGCCATTTTCTAGGGCGACTTCCATTATTTCGATTACCTCTTCAATACTACTTGTGCCGTAAAGGCTGACAATCGTGTCAAAAACCTGAAGCATAGTCTCTGGAGCTGTATTGGTGTGTTCTATCAACTCAAGAAGAGTAGCTGCTTCGTCATAGCTTGGTTGAATCTTGTCAATTCGATTAAAGCCAATTGAAAAGTCACCCGGAATAACGAATGTCTCTACAATGTCTTCGATGCTCATCTTGATTGACTGAGCTTTAGTTAAAAGCGAATTTTGGCAGTCTTTGGCCGAAAGCAAAGATCCGCCTGAAAGCGCCAATATAACGATTAAACTTATTTTCCTAATTTCCCTCATAGTCACCACCCTACATCTTTCGATGTAGGGTCTTTGTTAGAACTTCAAGAAATGAAAAGGAACTTAATTTGTTTTAACAACGTTCGGTATAGGTGCATGCTTGACGCTGGGCAAAAAAAGACCCTCCACTTCAAATTAATGAAATAGAAGGTCTTTTTTCGTTTATTCGGGGCTATTTTGCGGAAGATGCTAGTTCTAAAGAGGGGTCTCCAAACAGGGTGTAGGTTTCCCAGTAGTAGGCACTTTTTCCGGCTCCACCATAGTGGCGCCAGTGTTCAGAGAGTGCGTGCTGAGTAATCTCGCTGAAGCTAGATTTTCCTTCTTGGAAGATTCCGTCATACATACTTCTTTCCAGTATATCGTCTTCATCCCAGTAAGTGTTATCCATGGAGCCCCAGAACATAACGGCTCCGAAGGGATGCCTTTGCCAAGTTTCTGCGAAGGATTCTTCAACTCTAAAGTCACCTGTAATGCAGGCATTTGAGACAACAAACGGCATTGCTTGAGTGTCTTGAATGGCTCTTACGTCTGATTGGGTGACTCGTGGGGCATCCCAGAAGGTGGTGGCTCCGTGGCCTGAGTAGTTGATGATAGCTCTGCCTGCTTGAAGAGCTTGTTGAACAATGTTGTTGGGAGCTCGGTAGGTAATTGCGTATAGCTTGTCTCCGCCCGGGGTTAGATTCTCTGGAAAAATCCCTTCGAATCCAGCAGGTGAGGTGTAATTATCGATTGCATAGTTGTGAGAGCCTTCGGCGATTTCATAGCGATCATCTGTGGCCAGAAAGGCTGCCTGTTTTTGCCACTGCTTTAAATTTTGCATGGATCGATACTGTGTATACTTCTCTAGAATGTCTGAAAGCTCTTTTTCTGTTCTAGCTGAAATTCTTCCAACTCCAATGTCTGGTCCATTGATGTCTGAGGCGTAGTCGTTGGTGTCAATGGCTCGAAAATAATGATCACTAGGTCCATAGATGCTGGCTTGGTCGTAAGAGGGGACGTCTTCGATGTCTCCTATGAGAAGGGCGAACTTAAGATTTCTTTCCTGAAGTGAAATCTGCAATCTAGAGCGAATTGCTTCCGCGGTGGATACTTCAGAGCCGACGACAATGTTTTCAACGTTAAAGCCTTGTTCTGCTTTCAGATTTGAATAGGCTTTCAAGGCTGGACTATTTTCAAAGCGTTGAGCGGTAACGAATGCGATAGTTTTACCTTTGTTGTTCTCTTCTTTAGGAAGTTCAGACGTTACCTTGAATTTTGATACGTAGCTAATTTGTCCAGATTTAGGCCGAACTTTCATGGGAATTAAAGTAACAAGAAAACGCTTTTGACCTCTTATAGATCCGGCCTCTTCTACTTTTACTCTTGGACCAGCTGGGTAAAGTGCGTCGCTGTTGTAGATCTCGTTATCCATGGAGAAAGTTTTTGTAGCTTTCTTGGACTTAAGGGCTGACTCCTGATTTGGTGAAATCTGTGCGCTTAAAGAAAGGATTTGTTTCTCTTCTGAGTTAAAATCTACATCGACTTTTCCGTAAGCATAAAAACGTATGACTGGAATTCTTGGAGCACCGACTTTATAGAGAATGGCTCCATATCCAGAGGTCTCTCCTGCCAAATCAAACTCAATAAACTTTTTGTTGTTTAGTGTGATTGAATTTGTTTTGCTAAAGCTTGCGTCGATGACTCTCTCTATTTTGTTGTTCTTAATATTTGTCTTTACTTTTGATAGCCCTATGTTTGAGCTAAGGGCTGTTTGTATTAAAAAGACTCCCGCTAAATACTTTCTCATTCTTACTCCTCTGTAAAACTCAGTTGCTTCACAAGAGTAGCTGTAGATGGCTTAGATTGAGCGTTTGCTTGGGTCTCAAAATTTGACGAATTGTCCAATTAAATTGGCGGATTTCAAAGTCAATTTCTTGGCAATTTTCGGGAGATGAAGAACATGCATTCTAACCTTTTAAAAACATTAAGCCGATGGGAAGGAAGAATGAGTTTATGGTTTCAGAGTTTTTTTGTTGGGCTCAAGTTGAGAGTTGGGCCCTATTGGCCTGCGTTATTCTTTGGCCTAGGCTTTTTGATCGATATTCTCTTTTCTCAGGGGCTCGACGATACTTTCACGTTCGCTCAGCATAGCGTCTATCTCTTTTTGGCTATGGCATTGACCATGTCGGAGTATGTTGAATTCGCCAATAGCCAGTCCTTTTTTGTGCGTAAACTACTTGTCTATCGCACGACTGTTAGTCATTTTTTACTAGGTAGCCTTTTGAGCAATTACTTTGTCTTGTTTTATAAAAGCGCCTCAATTACATCGAGCTTCCTCTTCCTGGCTTCAATTGCGATGGTTTTGGTTGCAAACGAATTCCGTCGCGTGCAAAGCGCTGGACGCGTTCCGCGTTTGATTCTGAGTTTAGTTTGCTTGCTTTGCTATAGTTTGATTGTAGTGCCGGTGCTGTGGGGCTCCATTGGTGTTTTCCCCTTTCTTGTTTCGATTGTATTTTCGATAGTGTTGTTCCTCTCGTTTGTGCACCTTTTCTCAAATAAAGGATTGGGCTTGCTGGCTGAGAACAGAAAAAACTTGTTGTTTCCGAGTGTTGGAGTGTTGGTCTTCTTTCTTTTCTCATACACCATGAAATGGACTCCACCTATTCCCATGGCCATTAAACACGTTGGTGTCTATCACGGAGTTAAACGGGTTCAATCCGAGAATGGCGCTCGCAAGTATCAGGTTGAGTTCTATAAATCGTGGTGGAGGTTTTGGAATCATTCGGAGGAGTATTTCTATTCCCAGAGTTCGGGAGGGATCTATGTGTTCTTTCGAGTCTTTTCGCCTGCTCGTTTCAATGAAAATTTAGTGGTCCGTTGGTATCACTATCAGAACGATCAGTGGGTTAATTGGGATAACGTAAACATTGTGGTGTCTGGAGGGCGATTGGAAGGGTATCGAGGCTACGTTAAAAAATCTAACTTTAAGCCGGGTGAGTGGCGAATTAAAATCGAAACTCAGGATCAAAGAGTCATGGCCGAGCTTGATTTTGATGTGAATGACAAACAAGCAGATGAAGAAGATTTGAGGATCGAGTTACACTAAAAGAGTTGGGCCGTGCGTCAAGTCTAACCTCCGTTAAGTGTCTAAAATTAATTAGATTTTTATCAAACTTTTAACTTTAATAAGCGCTCAAGAAAGCTTCTTGCTTCGTCGATACTAAGTAGACGGGTAAGGGGTCTTTAAGTAATGGATGATTTTGAGAAAGAGCTAAAAGAAGGATTTCTAGAAGAGTCGCAAGACCTGCTTCAGAATGCTGAAGGTGCATTTCTACAACTAGAAAGCAATGCTGAAGATGTAGAGCTTATTAATCAAATTTTTCGATTGGCTCACAACTTAAAGGGAACCTCTCGAGCCGTTGGATTCGGTGAAGTTGCTGAGCTGACCCATCATGCCGAAAATTTAATACTTAAATTGAAAAATCAAGAACTTGCTCCCAATGATGCCATTGTTTCATTGTTATTGGAGTTCAATGACAGAGTTACGGATATGATTTCTTCTCTACGAGAGAATTTTGATGCGAGTTTTGATAATTCAGATTTGATATCTAAGCTTGAATCTGCAATAGCGGGCGAGCTTAAGTCAGAAGTGGTCGTAGCTCCAGAAAATGCCCCTGAGCCAGAGGACGAAGCTTTAAGTGAAGAGGCAGTTTTGTCGCAGGAATTCCAGGAAATGAGTCTCGACGAAGCGCAGAGAATGTTGGCTGAAATGGACGCTGTGGGCGGTGCCCCAGTTGATGTTGACGATGGTGCAAGCGCTCAAATGAGCGTCAGAGATCAGGAGGAAGAATCTTCTCCCCCCCCTCCCTCCGTTAAAGCTCTAGAGCCTACTGCTCGCCAAACTGTCGTTAAGAATCCGGTTAAGGCTAAAGAAGACGAAAGCATTCGCGTAAGCCTAGGTCGAATCGAGCAGCTTAATAACATAGTTGGTGAATTGGTGATTCTTCAGACGGTCTTGGATCAAAGACGTTTTGAGTTCGTTCAAGATGAGTTGTCTAATAAGTCCATTGGACAGTTAGGTAAATTATCAAAAGAGATTCAAGAAATTTCGATGAGTCTTCGTATGGTGCCCGTAAGAAGCACCTTTCAAAAAATGACTAGAATCGTGAGAGACACTTCTAAGGCGCTTGATAAGAAAGTTGACCTCCGAATTATTGGAGAAGAAACAGAAATTGATAAAACGGTTTTAGAGCAAATTGGAGATCCGCTGGTTCACGTTGTTCGAAATGCAATTGACCATGGTTTAGAAACCCCACAAGAGCGTGTTGCTGCTGGCAAGCCTGAGGAGGGACTTTGCGAAATTAAGGCTTTCCATGAGGGAAGCAATCTTGTCATTCAAGTCCGTGATGATGGAAAGGGAATCAATCCCGAAATCATTAGAAGGAAAGCCATTGAAAAGGGCGTCATTCGAGAAAACTCTTCAATGAGTGATCTTGAAGTTATACAATTAATCTTTCATGCTGGCTTTTCAACGAAAGAACAAGTGACCGAAGTGTCTGGAAGAGGCGTTGGAATGGACGTCGTTAAGACAAATATCGAAAATCTTTCAGGAGAAGTTAATGTTAGCTCCCAGGTTGGAAAGGGTTCCGTTTTTAAGATTGTTCTTCCTCTCACATTGGCCATCATCGAAGGAATGGTGGTTAAGGTTACAGGTGCAACTTTTATTGTTCCGCTATCACAGGTTCATGAATTCGTTCGAATTGGCCCGAAGCAAGTCGAAACAATGTCCGATGGTGGCCGAATGTTCAAGCTTCGAGAAGAAGTGTTGCCCTTGTTCAGCGCTAGTAGTTCATTGGGACTTAAGGTATCTGTTAAGGATGAAGCCTCCGCTCAGCGAAACGATAAAATAGCCGTAGTCATCCGATCTACAGATTTTCCATATGCCGTTGAGGTCGATGACATTGTCAAACAACAACAGGTCGTCATCAAAACTTTGGGAGCTGAGATTAAGAGTCGAAAAGGCTTTATGGGTTCTTCTATTCTTGGAGATGGAAGTCCTGTAGTTATTCTAGATTTTCTAGATATGTTTGCCGGAATGCTTAAAGAGAATGCGGCATATAATGAGTTAGTAAATAGTCGAAAGGCAGCTTAAGTGGGGGAGTTCTTATGAGTGATTCAAATCGAAAGTTAGACAGACAAGGCGAAGCAGATAAGTATTTGGAGTTTGCGTTGGGAAGTGAGTTCTTTGCCTTACCTTTATTGATGGTTCGAGAGGTTATACCTCTCCCTGAGACGACACCTATTCCCAAAGCCCCCGCTCATTTCGTTGGTATTATGAACCTTCGTGGTCAAGTGATTTCAATTATTGATCTTAGAGCCAAGCTAAAGACCAAATCGAAAATTGGGAATGAAGAGGAAGCCGTCGTTATTGCTGCCATTGGGGAATTGTCGATAGGGGTTGTCGTTGATTCTGTAACGAGAGTTCTAGCTCTGTATGGTGACCAAATAGCGCAAGTTCCTCAAGTGGATTCACAGGTTTCTACTAAGTTTATTCAGGGTGTCTATAAAAAAGAAGACACCTTGACGATGCTCCTAGACGTGGCTGGGTTACTGGATGTGAAAGATCTGGCTTTGATTCAGCGAGAAAAAAAGGCTGCATAAAGGGCTTATGTCAGAACAAAAGTTACGTCCTTCAAAGGGCGAATTGACAGAACTGGTTAACACGGTGTCGGATCTTATCCGGAAAAAAACTGGAAACATTATTTCTAACGCCCAACTTTCAATGGTCGAAGCGCGTTTGAGTCGACGTATGATTGAGTTGGGGCGATTGTCTGCTTCGGAGTATCTGCAATACATCAAAGAAAACTCTAAGGAAGAAGAGATAAAGTTGATCGGGTTGCTGACAACCCATCATACTCACTTCTTTAGAGAGTTTATCCAGTTCGAAACTTTAGAGAGAGAGCTTCCGGCTTTGGTGAGTGCAGCTCGTAAACGAGGTTCTAAAGAGCTGCGAATTTGGTCGGCTGCGTGCAGCCGCGGGCAAGAGGTTTATTCACTTGCAATGTTTTTGAGAAAGAAAGTGCCTGCTGTTGCGGCGGATTTTTCTTTTAGAGTCTTTGGGTCTGATGTTGATCCAGAGTCAGTGCGTTTTGCGGAAAACGGTGTTTACCGAAAGCGAGAAATTCGTGAAGTGCCGATGGCTTTCCTAGAGGGAGGTTGGGCGCGAGGAACTGGAACTATCGCAGACTATGTTAAAGCAAGTAAAGATCTTCGTAAGCATTGCGAGTTTAAGGTTGCAAATCTTTTAGATTTGAAGACAACGTTTCGAGGTCAGATGTTTGATGTCATTTTTTGTCGAAATGTCTTTATCTATTTTGAGCAGAAGGCAATTATAAGTATTTTGAACAATATGTTCCCGCTTTTACATCCAAATGGACTATTTTTTTCAGGTCTTTCTGAGTCGCTTTCTCAAATGGGATTAGCTATAGAGTCGGTGGGGCCCAATATCTACATCCAAAAAATCGGAGCAAAGTTATCCCAATTAGGGTCGGTTGCAGCAAAAGATAAAGAACTTCCATCAGCTGTTGCGGTCGAGATGCCTGTTCAGCCTGTAGCTAAAGTTTGGAAAATGCCAAAACCCATACGGCTTTTGGTCGTGGATGATTCTAAAACTGTGCACACCATTATGAAGAAAATCTTTCACAATGATCCAGATTTTCGAATTGTTGGGCACGCGATGAACGGTTTGGAAGCCGAAGCTTTTCTAAAGGATAATCAAGTAGATTCGGTAACTCTTGATATCCATATGCCTGAGATGGATGGTTTAACTTATCTTGAGAAAAACTTCTCTTCAAAGCACCCTCCGGTTGTGATGGTATCTTCTGCAAATCGCGATGATGCTTCTACTGCTCTGAAGAGTTTAAGATTGGGTGCTAGTGATTTTGTTGAAAAGCCTAGCCTTCAAAACCTTGGGACTCTCACTGAGGAGATTAAAAATAAGATTAAGATGAGTCTTATGTACTCTTCTTCTGGTCCAAGCCAAGTAGACAGAGATTTTGCTAAGGCCGATGTAATTAAAGATCCACAAGACTGTTTGAGGGTTGTTTTTTTGGATCTGCCTCAGTTAGAAAAGTTACGGAGTGTTTGGAATGCCTTTAGCGGTAAGCAGCCTCCCGTAGTGGTAGTTCCGATGACCCATGGTGTGTTCTCTAATGCTTTTTTGAGTGAGTTGGAAACGGCTAATGGTGTGGAGAAGGTGGATGTTTGGACTAAAGACTCGAAGATGGCTTGCGCGGGATTGTATGTAGCTGAGATGTCCGAGCTGCAGGCTGAGTGTGCGAATGTTTGCAAGGATAAGCAAGTTTCTGTGCTTTGTTTCGGTCCAGTTTCAGCTTCCTGTATTAAACTCATCAAAAGCTTGAAGGGCGCTCAGGTCCTTGTCGAAGAGGTGCCTGGCGTTTTGGATCACGACACTAGCTTTGCTACGGACATTTTTCCGATCACAAGCTTTGCTTGTATTTCTTCTCAGTTCTTTTCTATGAGGAAAGCCGCGTGATTCTCTTAGATCAAAGTAAGAATAGTTGGCGAATTGAGCTTGATGGAGAGAGTTTGCTTCTTTACTGGGAGAGCTCCGGACTTGCCTTTTGCGGAGTCTTTTCTTCGAATGAGATTTCCAGCACAAAACCCAAAGAACTACAGTCTGTTTTTGAGTCTCCAACGGACATAAAAATTGTTGGCTCGAGCCGTTTAATTTCAAAGCTTTCTTCTGCAAAGTGGTTTGAGGCTCTTAGTGTCTCTAGGAAAATTGTGATCGATGGGCAGGGTTGCTTTGTTTTTGTTCCCCACCAGAGAAGGTTGCTTAGACATAAAGTTGAAGAGCTTTCTCAAGTTGAACCTTCTGTAAAGAGTGTGTCGAAAAATGGGCACGAAGCTTTAGGTAAAATCCAGAAGGAAATTTACCGTGTTCTAATTGTAGATGACTCTTCTACCATTAGAACTTTGCTAAAGAAGATTCTGAAGGCCAACCCTTGTTTAGAAGTGGTTGCTGCCGTCGAACACCCGAAAGAGGTTGAGGGCGCCATTGAAAAATTTAAACCCGATGTTGTTACGCTAGACATTCACATGCCTGAAATGAATGGTGTTGAGGTCCTCAAGAAAATAGTTGCTCCTCGTGGAATTCCAGCAGTTATGATCAGCTCTGTGAAAATGGAAGAGGGGCCTTTGGTTTTAGAGGCGCTTAATAGCGGTGCGATTGATTATATAGAGAAACCTGCTTTGAGAAACCTGGCCTCGGTTGCTGATGATATTAATAAACGCGTGCTTTCCGCAGCTAGAGCAGATACTTCGGCGCTAAAAAATTCTGGTCTAGGACCTGTTCGAGCTTCAAGCTTTGGCCAAAGTGTGTTGAAGGATGGTCTAGTTTTGATAGGGTCTTCGACTGGGGGAAATCAAGCGTTGCAGAATGTGTTGCAGCAGTTGCCCGATCAGATTCCACCCATTTTAGTTGTGCAACACATCCCTGGGGTTTTCTCGAAGGCGCTTGCCGACCGTTTGAATGAACTGGTGAAGTTTGAGGTTGTCGAGGCCGTGGATGGACAAAGGGTAGAGCCAAATTGCGTTTACATCGCACCAGGTGGAAGGCAGATGGCTTTAAGGGTTAGTGGTGATTTTTTACGGCTTGATGTAAACGACGATGAGCCAGTGAATCGTTTCAAGCCTTCAGTTGATTACCTCTTTAATTCGGTTCCAGCTAAGATCAGGAAAAAAGTTGTTGCTGGCATATTAACGGGAATGGGCAGAGATGGGGCCGCGGGGTTACTGCGTTTGAAGGATGAATTAGGCGCTCGAACTTTCGGACAAGACGAGGCTAGTTCAGTTGTTTACGGAATGCCAAAAGCTGCCTTCGAGCTTGGTGCCGTGGAGAAGCAATGCTCTTTATCTAAGGTTTCAAGCACTATAGCCGGATTGTTTTCAGAAAAGCAGCTAAAAAAAGCAAGTTAACTTTAGGGTTTAGATTCGACCGCGTTCAGCATCGGAAGTAATTCTTGCGCGATGCTGTGCCCTAAAAGTAGCTGACCTCTCGTGGATAGCTCATAGCTGTTCCTTCTTGGAAATTTATTTGTAGTGATTAATGTGGCTAGTGGGTCTTCTTGAACGGCTTTCGCCTTTTGAATCTTAATTTCCGGAGACGCAGAAGCAATGCTTCTACCTTCTTGCTTGCTTCCGTCAGGATGTAAAACCACAAAGGGGAGGGCAAGGCCGTAGCGGTCTCGGAATAGATCAATCAACTTGTGGAGCCCCATGGAGTAAAGTTGGCTGTTGTATCCGCTGTTGAGACTGCGGCCATGGGCCCAAATGAGAGTGGAGATCTGAGGCGAGTAGCCTTTAGCTTTAAGCTCAAGTATGAATCGATCGCATTCTTTCAAAAGACGCATAAAATGCGAAAGTCGAAAGAGACCTTCTTGTTTAACAAATAGATTTTTTTGACCATCCCAACTCATTCCGCGAAGCCAATCATCGAGTAGATCAGATGACTCTTCAGCCACTTTCAATACGGCCCAATTCTGTTTAGGGTTCTCCAAGTGAAGTGACCGGATGAGACTTAGCTCGGGTCCAGCGTGGGAAGTTTTGGAATCTCCAGAGGGCATTGCCAGAGTCGCGCTTGAGTTTGAGTGGACCCATTTATTCTCTTTCTTTGATCGATAGCTAAACGCAAAGGGCACATGGGCATCGACGTCCGTCCTGTTTACTTCTGAAAAGTGCTTTAAGGGGGTTCCAATGGCAATTTCGTCACCAGCAATAACTATAATTTTGATGGGCTTTCCTGCAAACGAGGAAAAACTGCTAGCTACGCCTAACAGAAGCAATGAGAAGTTCAGGGTAAGTTTCATGAATACTCATCGGTATTTAAAAGAACGACCTTAAACCACTTGATTCAGTAGTCATGTTTTTGACGCATTCGCTAGAGGGCGTTTTGCCCTCAAAACCCCAGAGGTCTGCGTCCTAGTTTTTTTAAATTTTCTGAATACACGGGCTTCGGTGAGTGCATGTAGAATCGATGATAGACGAGGTTGGAAAGCTGTGGGGCTCCGGTGATTCCTCCAAAGATAGTCCAGACATTGAGTATGACCGTTAAGGCTAGGGCTGTTCTCATAAGAGCAAGGCGATTTGTGTTTTTGCGGAGCTCATCAAAGCTGATTAAAACAAACATGATCAAAGGAACAAACATGGGTTGATAGATTCTCGCAATCCATGTTCCTCGAAGCTGCCACCCTGGATAAGGGGGGGCAAGGTTGTTGAAAAAAAATAGGCCCGCAATAGTAATCAAGAGGTAAAGTGCGGGGCGATAGCTCTTATTTAGAAGAACTCTGTGCGAAAAAATTAGAAAGAGCAGAAACAAAGAGGGGAGAGTCCAAAAGTTGCTGTCAAAGAAATTTAAAAACAAAACTCTAGGCACTTCTTTTATTTCTTTCCACCAAAGATCGCTTTGAGACCAGTTTGCATAGCTCTTAATGATGGTAGGAATAATTTTACTGTTAGCGTTTTCAGTTTCTACAAACAAAGACAGGGTTCGGTTTACAAGAATGGAAGGTAGAAGCGCGAGGGGAAGTGCCGTTGGAAGAAATCTCCACAGTTTTTTCTCGATCACCAAAAGAGCAAGTGATCCTGCAAAAATGGGGAGCAGATCATAGGATAGTCCCAAAACTCCAAAAAGGAGAAAGAGCATCCAGACATTCTTCCCGCTTGCCTGTTGGTCCTCATAAAAGCGACTCATTAAGAAAAATTGGATCAAACAGAGCGGAACAATGCTTGCATGGTGATAGGGTAGGCCAATCCAATAGAAGATTCCAGGGTAGAGTGCCAATAGCCAAAGCCCCCATTTGCTAGTGCTTGGTTTAAAACGATGTTCCAAAAACCTTCTATATAAATAGAAAGCAAAAAGGCTCAGTAGGACATTGAATAGCACTCCTCCGTATAAAAATCCGAGAGAAGCCGTCAGTGGGCGGGCCGCAATTGAATAGAGCACTCTTCTTAAGTAGTGGCTATTGCTCCAGTTTTCCTTTGGGTAGCCGCCAATCATGAGATCGACTTGTTGAAAATGCGCGTGGTCGAGGTTGGCTGGATAGCCCTCAGGAGTTTGGCGAATGAATTGAGCGGGGAGCGTGGTGGCGTAGGGGGCTAGGGTGCCCGAGGAAAACCAGGAGCCTAGGGTCATTAGAATTGAGGACAAAATCCAATGGGATTTTGTGGAGAAGCTCATGTGTCTGATTGAAATGGAGCAGCGAGGCCTTGCCAAGTCGGGGAGGGTTAAAAAGGTGAATCTTAGGGTGGACAGTCAACAGAGTGCGTTATAGATTTTGTGGGCTCAAGAGCCAGTTTGTTTCAGTACTTGTCAAGCTGTGAACTTGGAAGTAGTTAAGGCCTTGAGCTTTAGCTCAAGGTTTCCTTTGTTATTAAAAAGAAGGATATTTTAAGGAGGCGTAGACTTACGATGTCAAAAGAAAAATTTAACCGGGACAAGCCCCACATTAACATCGGGACCATTGGTCACGTGGATCATGGAAAGACCACGCTGACTGCGGCCATTACCAAAACACTGGCAGAGTCCGGTGGCGCGGAGTTTAGAGCATACGATCAAATCGATAACGCTCCTGAAGAGCGTGAGCGCGGTATTACAATCAATACTTCTCACGTTGAATATCAAACTGCCAATCGTCACTACGCTCACGTAGATTGCCCAGGTCACGCCGATTATGTGAAAAACATGATCACTGGCGCTGCTCAGATGGATGGAGCTATTCTTGTAGTTTCTGCTGCTGATGGCCCCATGCCACAAACGCGTGAACACATCCTTCTTGCTCGTCAAGTAGGTGTGCCTGCAATCGTTGTTTTCATGAATAAGACGGATCAGGTTGATGACGAAGAGCTTCTAGATCTTGTTGAGCTAGAAATTCGTGAACTACTTAGCAAGTATGAGTTCCCTGGAGACGATATTCCTATCGTTCGTGGTTCTGCCCTTAAGGCCCTTGAAGATGATGCTGCTCATAAAGCGAAAATCGTTGAATTGATGGCTAAAGTTGATGAATACATCCCAACTCCAGCTCGTCCAAAAGACAAAGCTTTCTTGATGCCAATTGAGGATGTTTTCTCAATCTCTGGTCGTGGAACTGTTGTTACAGGTCGTGTTGAGCGTGGAATTGTTAAAGTTGGTGAGGAAATCGAAATTGTCGGTATCCGTGACACTACTAAAACAACCTGCACAGGCGTTGAAATGTTCCGTAAGTTGCTCGATCAAGGTGAGGCTGGTGATAACATCGGTGCCCTTCTCCGTGGAACGAAGAAAGAGGACGTTGAGCGTGGTCAGGTTCTTTGTAAGCCTGGTTCCGTTAAGCCGCATAAGAAGTTTAAAGCCGAAGCTTACATCTTGAGAAAAGATGAAGGTGGACGTCACACAGCTTTCTTTAACGGTTACCGACCTCAGTTCTATTTCAGAACAACAGACGTTACAGGTTCTGTAACTCTTCCTGCTGGAACTGAAATGGTAATGCCTGGTGATAAAGTTTCTATGGACGTTGAGTTATTAACTCCAATTGCCATGGAAAAAGAACTACGTTTTGCGATCCGTGAGGGTGGCCGAACTGTAGGTGCCGGCGTTGTAGCTGAAATTATCGAATAAATCGATTAGCTTTCGGGTTCTTGCAGAGTTTTCTAGTTTAGGAATCTCTGTAAGAACCCGTTTTTTGTGGTCTAGGCCGCAGTGTGCGAGGGTCAGTAGCTCTAATTGGTAGAGCGAAGGACTCCAAATCCTTAGGTTGTAGGTTCGAGCCCTACCTGGCCCGCCACTTTAGCCGGGGTTGACTTTTTGAGAAGAGGACGTAGATGAACAGTCATAAGAAATATGTAAACTTTCTTTTAATGGCGGCTGGAGCCGTTATTTGGTTTCTGTCTCAGCATTTTACCGAGTTTATTATTGGGCGCTTTCAGTTGGGCCGCCAGATCGGTGTTGCTGCTGATGTTCTCTACCACGCTCTACCCATTCTTCTTGGTGTGGGCACTTATCTGTATTTTCGTTTAAATACAAAGATTTACCATTTCTGCTCGGACTCAATGTCTGAGCTCATTAAAGTGCATTTTCCAACAGGGAAAGAGGTTCGAATGGGGACAATCGTGGTGATTATCACCGTATTGGTCTCAGGAGTGCTTCTTGGAGCATTGGATTTTGCAATAAATGCTGTAGTAAAGGCTATACTCGGCGCTTAACTTGGGCTAAAAACTCGGCATCTTGACGATTAGGCTTGATTGCGGGCGCGATTTTGTTAAGGGATAGGCTCTTATGTCTGAAGAAAAACAAGAAGGTATAATTACTGACGATAGCGGAACAGCTACTTCTGCGCAACAAGCGCAAGAAGTAGAGTTGGACGCATCTGCTCAAGTTGAGTCTGACGATTCAAATGAACAGAGTGATGTTGAAACAACTTCAGACGAAAGCTTGAAGGTTGCTAAAGAAACTCCTGCGCCAGTCGTTGCGAAGAAGAAATCAGATTCAGATGATGATGAGTCTCAGGAAGAAGAGCCAGAGGCTTTTGAAATTGAGCATCCAGATCCTGATATGCGTTGGTACATTGTTCATGCCCAAAGTATGTTCGAAGCGAAAGCAAAACAACAATTAGAAGAGCGAGTGATTCAAGCAGGCAAGCAAGCTGATTTTGGTCACATTCTTATTCCTGTGGAATCAGTTGTTGAGCTAGTTAAAGGTAAAAAGAAATCAAGTCAGAGAAAGTTCTTTCCTGGCTACATGCTTATTCAAATGAAGCTTACTGAAACCAATTGGCACATTGTTAAAGGCACGCCAAGAATCACTGGTTTCGTAGGGCACGCACAAAACCCGCCTCCTTTGCCTTTAGAGGAAGTCGAGCGAATCACTTCTCAAATGAGAGAAGGACTTGCGAAGGCGCGACCTAAGTTCACTTTCAAAGAGGGTGATAATGTTCGCGTAATTGATGGACCGTTTGCAAACTTCAATGGAACAGTTGAAGAAGTAAAACCTGAGAAGAGTAAGCTCAGGGTATTAGTTTCGATTTTTGGCCGGGCAACCCCGGTTGAATTAGATTTTATTCAAGTCGAAAAAACTTGAAGAAACATCTGGGAGAGTTCGTTGAAGGACTCGTTTGAACCAGAGGAGGTAGAAAGATGGCGAAGAAGGTATCGGGCTTTATTAAGCTACAGATTCCAGCAGGAAAAGCAAACCCTGCACCCCCAGTGGGCCCAGCTCTAGGGCAACATGGTGTTAACATCATGGAGTTTTGTAAGCAGTTTAATGCCAAAACTCAGCCTCAAGCTAAAGATGGACTGATCATTCCAGTTGTGATCACGGTTTTTTCCGATAAGTCCTTCACTTTTATCACTAAGACTCCACCGGTGGCGGTTCTTCTTCTTAAGGCTGCAAAGCTTGAAAAAGGATCTCCCGTTCCCAACAAACAAAAGGTTGGAAACGTCACGGAGTCTCAAGTGAAAGAGATAGCAGAGCTTAAGATGGAAGATCTGAATTCATTCACAGTTGAATCTGCGATGTCTCAAGTGCGAGGAACTGCTCGCTCTATGGGGCTCGAGGTGAAAGGCTAAGCGTATGGGAAAACGTCATAAGAAGAACTTAGCTCTCCTTGAAGAAGGAAAAAAGTACAGTACACCTGAAGCTTTTGGCCTTTTGGAGAAGTTTGAGGCACCAAAATTTGATGAAACCATTCATGTTGCTATTCGCTTGGGTATCGACCCTAAAAAGGCCGATCAACAAGTGCGTGGCGCAACTGTTTTGCCTAACGGTGTTGGTACAACCAATCGCGTTCTAGTTTTTGCTAAAGGGCCTAAGGCTACTGAAGCTCAAGAAGCTGGCGCTGACCACGTAGGTGGTGACGAGTTGGTTGAGAAGATCAACGGCGGTTGGATGGAGTTTGACAAGGTAATTGCAACTCCTGACATGATGTTAGTTGTTTCTAAGTTAGGTAAAGTACTTGGTCCTCGAGGTTTAATGCCGAATCCAAAAACAGGAACTGTAACTTTGGATGTTAAGAAAGCAATTGATGAAGAGCGAAAGGGTAAAATTGAATTCCGTGCTGAAAAAGCAGGAATTGTCCACGCTCCCATTGGTAAGCGTTCTTTTGGTGAAGATAAGCTAAGAGAAAATTTCATGGCACTTATGGAAGTTGTTGGGCGTATGAAGCCTTCTACTTCTAAAGGTGCTTATTTTAGAAGTGTAACGATTTCAGCGGCAATGAGCCCTGGAATTCGTCTAGAACCAAATCAGTTCTCAGCAGGTTAAGGGGTAAGAGATGAATAAAGAATCAAAATATCAATTAGCCGAAGACCTAAAAACAAAGTTTGCTAAAGCAAACGCTGCTTTTATAGCTGAGTACCGCGGAATGACAGTTCCCATGATCGACGAACTTCGAAACAAAGTTCGTGCTGGTGATGGTGAGGTGCAGGTTCTGAAAAACCGAGTAGCTAAAATAGCTGCCAAAGGAACTTCTCTTGAAGACTTTTCAAAGAATTTCTCTGGCCCAATTGCAATTGCTTTATCTTACAAAGATTCAGTTGCAGTGGCGAAAGCTGTTTTGGACTGTGTAAGTGATGAGAGTCCGCTTCAACTCAAGGTAGCAAGCCTTGATGGGAAGCAGCTCGAAGAAGCAGACGTTGTGGCTCTTTCTAAATTGCCAGATCGTCAAACGCTTCTTGGAATGGTGGCCTCTGTGCTTCAAGCACCATCGCGCAACTTTGCTTGCGTGTTGGCAGCTGTGCCCAGAGATTTTTTAAACGTGTTAACTGCTGTGAAAAAACAAAAGGATTCACAGTAAACTTTAGGAGGAACGATGTCTGTATCCCAAGATCAAATTCTAGAATCAATCTCTAACATGACTGTACTTGAGCTCTCTGAGTTCATTAAGAAAGTCGAAGACAAGTTTGGCGTGTCTGCTGCTGCACCGGTTGCTGTAGCTGGTGCTGCTGCTCCAGGAGCTGCTGCTGCTGAAGAAAAAACTGAGTTCGACGTAATTCTTACTGCTGCAGGCGCTAACAAGATTGCTGTAATTAAGGAAGTTCGTACTATTACTGGACTCGGCCTTAAAGAAGCAAAAGACCTTGTTGAAGGTGCACCAAAAGCTGTCAAAGAAGGCGTAGCCAAGGACGAAGCTGAAGACGTTAAGAAGAAACTCGAGGCTGCTGGCGCTCAGGTTGAACTTAAGTAACTTGGTCACTGACTGTAGCTTGATAAAGTCTGTTTTGGGCTCCGCCTGGGGCAGACTTTTGTTTTTAACCCTGAGAATTTGCTGAAAGGGTCACAATGGCTATTAGGGAAAGTTTTGATACGGTAAAAAGAGTACGCAAGAGTTTTGCAAAGATTGGTTCGCCAATTGATACTCCAAACCTAGTCGATATTCAGAAAAAATCATACGAGCATTTTTTGCAAGCACGAGTCACGCCTGAAGAGCGTGAGGATATGGGCTTACAAGCAGTGTTCAAATCTGTGTTTCCGATTTCGGATTTCAATAATACGTGTTCATTAGAGTTTGAATCGTATTCTATTGAAAAGCCAAAATACGATGTAGACGAGTGTCGTTTGCGTGGCATGACTTATGCTGCTCCAATTAAGATTACTGTTCGCCTCGTTGTTTGGGAAACGGATGAGCAGACAAAAACTCGCAATATCCGCGACGTGAAAGAACAAGAAGTTTATATGGGAGAGATTCCATTGATGACTGACACAGGTTCATTCATTGTTAACGGTACAGAGCGTGTTGTTGTTTCTCAGCTACACAGAAGTCCAGGCGTATTTTTCGATCATGATTCGGGAATGACTCATACTAGTGGAAAACTGTTGTTTTCTGCTCGTGTAATTCCTTATCGTGGTTCATGGCTAGATATGGAGTTTGATCCAAAAGACTTCTTATACGTCCGAATTGACCGTCGCCGTAAACTTCCTTTGACCATTCTCTTGAAGGCACTTGGCTTGGATACTGAAGAGATTCTTAATCGTTTTTACGATATCGAAGAAATTACTTCAGACTCTAAGAGTGGTTACAAAGTAAAAGTTAACCCTGATCTTTTAAAGGGTCAGCGAGCTAGCCAGGATATCAAAGACCCTAAATCTGGCGAAGTGTTGGTTAAGAAAAGCCGTAAATTTACAACGGTTGTATTGGCTGAGTTTGAAAAGCGCGGAGTGAAGGAAATTCCAATTCCTCGCGATGCGGTTGTTGGTAGAGTGTTAACAGAAGACATTCTTCATCCCTCTACTCAGGAAGTCCTCTTCGAAGTAAACCACGCTATTGAAGACACCAATCTAGACACACTCAACGAGGCTGGAGTTAAAAGCTTTAAAACCGCCTTTATTGATGGTGTGAACGTTGGGTCTTACCTACGTGACACTTTGATCATTGATAAAATTGATAATCAGGAAGAAGCTCTTGTTGAAATCTTTAAGAGAATGCGTCCTGGTGACCCTCCAACAATTGAGTCTGCGACTCAGTTGTTTAACGATATGTTCTTCAATCCAGCTCGCTACGATTTATCAAAAGTGGGTCGATTAAAGATCAATCATAAGTTTGCTTTTAAAGACATTCCTGTTGATAAAACTGTTCTTACTAAAGAAGATATTTTGGCGACCGTTAAAAAGTTGCTAGACCTCAAGAACGGCAAAGGCAACGTAGATGATATCGATCACCTTGGAAACAGGCGTGTTCGGTCCGTTGGTGAGTTGTTAGAGAACCAATATCGAATTGGTCTTATTCGTATGGAACGCGCGATCAAAGAGCGTATGAGCCTTCAAGAGATTGAAACTCAAATGCCTCATGATTTGATCAATGCGAAGCCAGTGAATGCAATTGTTAAGGAGTTCTTCGGATCTTCTCAACTTTCTCAGTTTATGGAACAAACAAATCCATTGGCTGAGGTAACTCACAAAAGACGATTGTCGGCATTGGGGCCTGGTGGTTTGACTCGTGAAAGAGCGGGCTTTGAAGTTCGTGACGTTCACACCACTCACTATGGTCGTATTTGTCCGATTGAGACTCCTGAAGGACCAAACATTGGTTTGATTTCTTCATTGTCTACTTTTGCAAAGGTCAACGAACATGGGTTTGTTGAAACTCCTTATCGAAAAGTTGATAACAAGCGAGTTACTGATGAAGTGGCTTACTACTCAGCTCTAGAAGAAGAAAACCACACCATTGCTCAGGCAAATATGCCGATCGATGAAAAAGGTGTGATTGTTGAAGAGTTTACAGAAGCTCGTAGAGACGGTGAGCCATCTTTGGTTCGCTCAGAAGAAGTCGACTTGATGGATGTTTCCCCTAATCAATTGGTCTCTGTTGCTGCCTCTTTGATTCCATTCTTGGAAAACGATGATGCCAACCGAGCTTTGATGGGATCAAACATGCAACGCCAAGCTGTTCCTTTGTTGGTGCCTCGTGCACCCTTGGTGGGAACTGGTGTTGAGCGAGTTGTGGCTCGTGATTCTGGTGTAACGGTCGTTGCGAAGAGTGACGGAATTGTTGAAGCAGTCGATGCTTCAAGAATTGTTGTTAGAACTGAAGGCAAGGCCTCAGATCGCGCTTCTGAAGTTGATATTTACAACCTTGTAAAATACCGCCGCTCTAACCAAAACACCTGTGTGAACCAACGGCCAATTGTTGAAGTTGGTGATCGAGTTTCCAAAGGTGAGGTCATTGCGGATGGACCATCTACTGAGTTGGGTGAATTGGCTCTAGGACAAAACATCCTAGTGGCTTTCATGCCTTGGAATGGTTACAACTACGAAGATTCAATCCTTATTTCTGAAAGACTGTTGAGAGACGACGTGTTCACTTCAATTCACATTGAAGAGTTTGAATGTGTTGCTCGAGACACGAAGCTTGGAAAAGAAGAAATCACACGAGATATTCCAAACGTCGGTGAAGAGGCGCTAAGAAACCTCGATGCTACTGGAATCATTCGTATTGGTGCTGAAGTTAAACCTGGCGATATTATGGTCGGTAAGATCACGCCTAAAGGTGAAACTCAGCTTTCTCCAGAGGAAAAACTACTTCGAGCTATCTTCGGTGAAAAAGCCGGTGATGTTCGTGATTCTAGTTTGAGAGTTCCTCCTGGAGTTTACGGAACGGTGATTAACGCCAATATCTTTAGCCGAGAAGGCATCGATAAAGACGAGCGTTATCAACAAATTGTTCGTGATGAAGAAGAGCGCTTGTTGAAAGATCAAGCCATCGAAATCACGATCATTAGACAAGCCACTATGAAGAAAGTGAAGAAATTGTTGGGTGGATCAAAAACCACTGGCAAGCTCCTTTCTGAGGATGGTGAGCATGTTCTTCTTGAAAAGGGCGCTCCTTTGACGGATGAGGCAATTGACGGGGTTCCATTTAACCTTGTTCGCCACATTCCCGTGGAGGAGAATCTTGAAGAAGAACTCGTAAGAATTATGGATTCTGTTGAAGAGCAAATGGACTTAGTCCGTATTGTGTTCAACGAAAGAATCGGGAAACTTAAGAAAGGTGATGAACTTCCTCCTGGTGTTATCAAGATGGTTAAGGTCTCTGTTGCGATTAAGCGTAAGCTTAGTGTTGGTGACAAGATGGCCGGTCGCCACGGTAACAAAGGGGTTATTTCAAAAATCTTGCCCTCAGAAGACATGCCGTTCTTAGCAGACGGGACTCCTTGTGATTTAGTTCTAAATCCATTGGGTGTACCTTCTCGTATGAACGTGGGGCAGATTCTGGAGACTCACTTAGGTTGGGCTGCTCATGGATTGGGTCGACAGATCGATGAAATGATCAAAAAATTTGAACCTAAAACAGTTCGAAATTTCTTGAAGAATATCTTTGAATCTACAGAACTTCAGAAATATGTGGATGAAGCCACGGATGATGAAATTCGAAGGATTGCAATGACCTATAAGGCTGGTGTTCCAATGGCATCTGCCGTTTTTGACCGTGCTACGGAAGAAGACATTGCTAAGATGCTTCATATGGCGAAACTTCCTTCAACAGCTCAAAGTACGTTGTTTGATGGAAGAACCGGTGAAGCTTTTGATCACGATGTTACAGTGGGCATTATGTATATGCTGAAGTTGCATCACTTGGTCGAAGATAAGATTCACGCTCGTTCAATTGGGCCATATTCTCTTGTCACTCAACAGCCACTCGGGGGTAAAGCTCAGTTTGGTGGTCAGCGACTTGGAGAAATGGAAGTTTGGGCATTAGAGGCATACGGTGCAGCTTATGGATTGCAAGAAATGCTCACGGTGAAATCAGATGATGTCGCCGGTCGTACTCGAATGTACGAAGCCATAGTTAAGGGTGAAAACATCCTTGAACCTGGTATGCCAGAGTCCTTTAACGTGCTCATGCATGAGCTTAGAGCTTTGTATTTGAACTGCGAACTTCTGCAAACGCAGGATACGCTGTAACTTAGGAAGGTATGTGTAGGGAATGAAAGATCTCTTAAACTTTTTTGACAAACCGACCGATCCATTGAGCTTTTCTTCTGTGAAGATTAGCCTAGCTAACCGAGATTTGGTTCTTGGTTGGTCTCGTGGTGAAGTTAAGAAGCCAGAAACGATTAACTACCGTACTTTTAAGCCTGAAAAAGACGGACTCTTTTGTGCCAAGATATTTGGACCAATCAAAGATTATGAATGTCTTTGCGGTAAATATAAAAGAATGAAGTTTCGCGGAGTTATCTGCGAAAAGTGTGGTGTAGAAGTCACACAAGCTAAAGTTCGTCGAGAAAGAATGGGCCATATCGAACTTGTGACTCCCGTAGCACACGTTTGGTTTTTGCGCTCTTTACCTTCTCGTATTGGCTTAATGTTGGATGTCACTCTCAAAGACCTTGAAAGAGTTCTTTATTGCGAGGCTTACGTTGTTGTTGACCCTGCTGACACCGAGTTAAAAGAAGGTCAGATCCTAGGCGAAGATGAGTATGCCGAAGCTGTTAAAAACTTTGGCCATAAGTTCAAAGCCGGTATGGGTGGCGAAGCGATTCGTGATCTTCTCAGAAAGATTGACATTGTTAAGGCTTCTGAAGAAGTTCGCAGCGGTCTGGAAACTGCAACTAGCGAAGCTGCTCGTAAAAAATTCTCTAAGCGCTTAAAAGTGATTGAAGCCTTTAGAGAGTCTGGCAATGAGCCAACGAACATGATGATGGAAATCATTCCTGTGTTGCCTCCGGATTTGCGACCGTTGGTGCCTTTGGATGGTGGCCGTTTCGCTACAAGTGATTTAAACGATCTTTATCGTCGAGTGATCAACCGTAACAACCGTTTACGCCGTTTGATGGAACTCAATGCCCCTGACATTATTATTCGAAACGAAAAACGAATGCTTCAAGAGGCAGTCGATGCTCTTTTTGACAATGGTCGTCGCGGTAAAGTTTTCACTGGTCCTAACAAGCGACCTTTACGTTCACTGTCGGACACCCTTAAAGGTAAGTCTGGTCGATTCCGTCAAAACCTTTTAGGAAAACGTGTCGATTACTCTGGACGTTCAGTTATCGTAGTTGGTCCTGAGCTTAAATTACATCAGTGCGGTCTTCCTAAGAAGATGGCTCTGGAATTATTTAAGCCTTTTATTTACAACAAACTTGAAGAACGTGGTTTTGTAACCACGATTAAGTCTGCCAAGAAAATGGTGGAGCGCGAGAAAGAAGAAGTTTGGGACATCTTGGACGAAGTCGTTCGAGAGCACCCAGTTATGCTTAACCGAGCTCCAACACTTCACCGTTTGGGAATTCAAGCTTTCGAACCTGTGCTTGTAGAAGGTAAAGCCATCCAGCTTCATCCTCTTGTTTGTACAGCTTTTAACGCTGACTTTGACGGTGACCAAATGGCCGTTCACGTACCTTTGTCGATTGAAGCTCAAATTGAAGCTCGCGTCCTAGTTATGTCTACTAACAACATCTTGAAGCCTGCTGACGGAAAGCCGATCATCATGCCTTCTCAAGATATTGTTCTTGGGATTTACTACATGACTCGAATGCGTCCTGGAGCCAAAGGTGAAGGTCGCGTGTTTACTTCTCCTAGTGAAGTGATTATGGCTTATGACCTTGGAGACATTGATCTTCAAGCAAAAGTTGAGTGCCGTTTGCACGGTACACGCGTTAAGACAACTGTTGGGCGTGTGATCTTCTCTGAGATTGTCCCTGAAGATATTCCATTCGAAGTTTACAACAAGACTTTGGCCAAGAAAGATCAGGCCGAGCTTTTGGATATTTGCTATCGGATGCTAGGGCCTAAGAAGACAGTTCTTTTGGCAGATTCACTTCGTAGCATTGGTTACCGTTTTGGTACCAAAGCCGGAATTTCAATCGCCATGAAGGATATGGAAATTCCTGAAAGCAAGGTCAAATTCGTTGATGCTGCTTATCAGGAAGTTAAAGCCATTGAGAATCAATACATTGAAGGTTTGATTACTGATGGTGAGCGCTACAATAAGGTTATTGATATTTGGGCTCAGGTTGGTGAGAACATTTCAGGTGAAATGATGAAAAACCTTAGCCGTGAAACAATCGTTACAATGGATGGAAAGGAAGTTGAAACTCAATCTTTCAATTCTATCTACGTAATGGCTGATTCTGGAGCTCGAGGCTCTCCGACTCAAATTAAGCAGTTGGCTGGTATGCGTGGATTGATGGCTAAACCATCTGGAGAAATCATTGAAACACCGATTACGGCGAACTTCCGTGAAGGGTTGACTGTACTTCAGTACTTCACCTCAACTCATGGTGCTCGTAAAGGTCTGGCCGATACTGCTCTTAAAACAGCAAACTCTGGTTACTTGACTCGTCGTTTGGTCGACGTTGCACAAGATGCAACCGTTACTGAACTAGATTGTGGAACTACCGACGGTCTCGAAATGACTGATCTTATGGACGGTGGTGACTTAATTGAATCTCTTGGAGATCGTATATTAGGACGCGTTACTCTTGAAGATGTTAAGTATCCAAACTCCGACACTGTGATTGTTCCCGAAGGTCATATGATCGATGAGAAGCTTGTGACCATGCTTGAAGAAGCAGGGGTTGATAAAGTTCGAATTCGTTCAGTTCTGACTTGTAACGCAAAACGCGGTATTTGCTGTAGGTGTTATGGTCGAGATCTTGCTCGAGGCCATTTGGTGAACATTGGTGAAGCAGTCGGTGTTATCGCTGCTCAATCGATTGGTGAGCCAGGAACTCAGCTAACGATGAGAACGTTCCACATTGGTGGTGCGGCAACTCGAAGAGCTGAACAATCTTCTTACGAGTGTAGAACGGCCGGTACTGTGAAAATCTCAAGAGCGACTCTTATTAAAGATCGTGACGGAGTTGAAACAGTGCTTAGTCGTAACTCTGAAGTTATTGTTGTCGATGACTCAGGTCGTGAACGTGAACGTTATAACTTGGTTTACGGTGCTAAACTTCGTGTTACTGACGGACAAGAAATTCCTAAGGGAACTGTTCTTAGTACATGGGATCCGTATTCCTTGCCTATCATGACTCAGTACGAGGGAACTGCTCAGTACGTAGACATGAAAGAAGGCGTAACAATCCAAGAGCAACAAGATGAAGTGACCGGCTTGACTCGTCGTCAAGTGATCGATCACAAGGGTGCAACAACTGGTTTAAGACCTCGCATCGACATTGTTGTCGCTGGAGAAGTGAAGCATTCTTATGTAGTTCCTGTTGGAGCTACAATTAACATTGCTGATGGAACGGAAGTTCGAGCGGCTGATTCGTTGGCCAAAGTGCCTCGTGAATCTGGTAAGACAAAAGATATCACGGGTGGTTTGCCTCGCGTCGCGGAACTTTTTGAAGCTCGTAAGCCAAAAGAGTGTGCAGTTATTGCAGACTTTGATGGAACCATTACTTACGGTAAAGACACCAAAGGAAAGAAAAAAGTTATTTTAACTTCTGAAGGTGGATCTGAGCAGAAGGAATATTTAATTCCTCGCGGCAAGCACATCATCGTTCAAGAAGGTGACTTTATTCGACTTGGCGAGCGCATCATTGATGGCGCGGCTAACCCGCATGACATCCTAGCTGTACTTGGCGAGAAAGCTCTTGCTCAATATCTAGTCGATGAAGTGCAAGAAGTTTATCGTCTTCAAGGTGTGAAGATCAACGACAAGCACATTGAAGTGATTGTTCGTCAGATGTTGCGTCGTGTGAAGGTGGCTGATGCTGGTGATACAAACTTGCTAGTTGGTGAATCTGTAGAGAAGTTTGTTCTTTACGACATCAATGACAAGGTTCGTGAAATGGGCGGTAAAGAAGCGACAACAGAACCGTTGTTACTTGGTATCACTCGAGCCAGCTTGTCGACTGAAAGCTGGATTTCAGCTGCCAGTTTCCAAGAAACAACGAAAGTTCTTACCGAAGCTTCTATTAGTGGGAGAGTGGACTTCCTTCGCGGACTCAAAGAGAACGTGTCAATGGGTCGCTTGATTCCTGCGGGTACTGGAATTAACCAATATTCCACTATTCGACCTGAGATGGATGTTGAGGAAGAAGCTTTACCAGTGGGTCGTGCTTACCAAGCACCTCCAATTGAAGAAACCGATGAGGCGAGTCCTTAATTAGCCTCTAAGGCATATTTAGCTTTTAGCTACAAAGGGTTGTTGGTCTTAGGATCAGCAACCCTTTTTTTGTGAGCATTATTGCTCAGAGTTTCGTGCGCGTGAAAGGAGCGCAAGTGCTCCTAGTTGTCGTTTGTTCCCTTGAAAACGAAACCCTTTTTGATGAAATTTGAACGCGTTTAGAATTCCACCTTTGCTTAGGTGTTCAATAAAGTCGATGATGACATCGTGATGATTCCGTGAATAGCTCATAAGGGCATGCGCCTGATGAACTCTTCCAAAAAGAGATCTCGATAGGGAGGGGCGATCTTGTAGAAAATCGTTTAAACCTCTCTTAGTTCCGGCTCCACTCACGTTGGCGGGATGAGTACGATAACAGACTAAAGCCTCACTAATGTATGAGTTTGTGCCTCCCGTGCAAAGGCTTACTAGTGCTGCCCACCAGTCGTGCATGAGAGCTTCGTCTGGAATAGGAAGACAAAGTTTAGCGAGTTCTGCGTTGATGCTTGTTGCACATCCAACAATGAAGTTTTGGCACAAGATTTTTTTGAGATCGTTGGCAGACTCTTTGGGGGTGAAGGCCATTGATTGCATGTAAGACGAATGAAGGGGGGTGAGGTTTGAGTCACAGTGAATGAGGTCGGAGAAAACAAGGCCAGGACCTGATATTTCTTTAAAGCGATCAACGGTGCGTTTGAGTTTTGCTCTAGTCCATTTGTCGTCTTGATCGCAGAAAGATATGATTTTAGCGCCTTGTTCGAGTGAATGTTGGAGGAGCGCCGCAAAACTTTTTATAGGCCCTAGGTTTTCTCCCCCCAACAAAGATAGCACTTCAATTCGATGATCCCTCTTGCTCCATTGCTCTAGTATCTTTGTTGTATCATCAGAGGACCCATCGTCCCGAATCCAAAGCTTCCAGTTGCTATGAGATTGGCTCAGAATGCTTTCTAATTGAGTTGGTAGGTGTTTGGCTCCATTGTAGGTGCTCAAAACTATATCAACGCGAGACTCTTCCTGCATAAACTCATAATACTACGAGTTGATAGGGCTGGTTATGTGGTTTAAGAAAATGTCTAAGTTTGGGGTGGAGGAGCTTATGATAAAATCTTTAGTCTTCGTAATGATTACGCTTTTTGCGGGGATTGTGCACGCCGATCAGCGAGCCTTTCTCTCTTGCGGAGATCCAGGCCGCTCCGGTTCATTTAAGAATGTCCTTACAATCTTTCAGCATGCAGACGATGTTGTTGAAGCTTGTCCTTATTGCCGTAACCTTCAATTGGTCTATGATGATAAAAGTTACGAATCCTTTAGCCCCTATGCCAATCAAGTTTTTATCACAGTTTTAGATCCTGATTTAACCGAGCCTTTGGCTCAAGTTCAGAGAGATTTAACTCCATTGTGGAACGATCCCATGGCACCTTCTGTTGGAAGGTTGAATATAAACTTTGAGTCGGTTGCTCCGAGTTTAGCTCGATTGAATGTTCAGCTAACCTTTGTTGGACCTTCTTGCGAGGATGAGGCCCCAGAGTGCGATCAACTCGTTGTTAAGGATGTATGCAGTACAATGGCCTCTAGTTTGTTTGAATTGATCCCGCAATTTTCCTATCCAAATAGTCCACTTTTCCCCTAACTGCCTGGAATATTTAGCTACAATTTTTTACTAAGACCTACAGGTTAGATGAAAAAATCGGATCAATATAACTGCTCGATTTTTCTTCCTTGCTTCAAGCCGTTAAGACTTAATTTTACGGAGGATTTAAATTTGTGAGAATATGGTTAGAATAAAGTGGTGCGCTCGGTAAATATTTATCTTCGATGCGTCGCTTTGTTTGCTCTATTCTTGTCGGGGGGCGAACTGGCAAGCGGAGCGGCGCCAGTACCTACTAAGCAATCTTTTGCTGAGGAAGTACAAGAGCGTTTGGAATCACTGGGGCTTGATGAGCAAGATTACCAAAAGATTATTCAATATGTGTCTGGGAATGAGTTTCAGAATGATCCTGAAAGCTCCATCGATTGGAATGAGGGCGAGGATTTTGCCTCTCTTGGTATGGGGCATTTTATCTGGTACCCAGAAGGTGTCGAACAAAAATTTACAGAGAGCTTCCCAAAAATGGCTGTTGTTTTATGGAGAAGTTGGCCGACTTCGTCTGACATTCCTCCCCAGTTAAGAAGCGCTTTTAATTATTCGAAGGAATTTATTTTCAAGAGTAGTGGTGAGGTGAGGTTTTGCCCATGGGCCAAAAGAACTAGCTTCTTTGCATGGAAAGAACAAAACCCAATTGAATGGGGCTATCTGATCAGTTTTATCAATCACCCCATGATTAAAAGGATACAACTGGCTTATATGGACCAAGACTTTCGAGAAGCTATTGTGAGACTTTATGATGAAGTTGATTCTAATGATGATCTTGTAGCCATGGAGGCCTCTAGTGGTGAAACGGTGGCCTCCGTTCGCCAACACCTCCGCTCAGTAATCTTATCCTTGCTGACGAGTAAGGAGGGGACTACTGCGTTAATGGATTATGTGAACTTTAAGGGTGATGGAACTGACTCTAGAATGCGATATTCAAATGTAGGCTGGGGTCTGCAACAGGTTTTGTACTGGACCGACCTAAAATCGGGCTCTTTGGAGCAGTTAAAATCTCTGGCGCGAGCTGCTCTGAACCGTCTAACTAGAAGAGCGATGCTTTCTGGTCGAGAGATAGAGAGAGAGGTTTGGATACATGGTTGGGCTAATCGAGTTCTCGGTTACGGCTATCTAGATTCAGATTCCTATATCCAGAATATGAAACGAGAGCGCAAGCCCGATGGAAAACTTAGCTGGCCTAAGCTTCATATCGGAGATCGCGCTCTACGCCAATTGTTTTAAAACCCTCTAGGCTTATTACAGCAGGTCATGGTTACGTTCTTTACTGAACGATCATGGTTACTTCTGTTTTCACATACTAGATTCATAGAAGTTAGTGAGTTGAGACTTTCAGAACATCGCAAGCCTTGTTGAGTTCTAAAGGCAAGTCCATAGTAATAAGGGAACTGAGCATAGCTGCAGCTGTAGGTTTCTGAGTCTTGTTCTCGGCCTTCCACGGTAAATCCCTCATGGTTTGAATAAACACATTCAGTTGCGTGTAGGCTAAAGCTACAAGAGAATAAAAACAGAGCAGATAATAACGACTTACAGTAAACGTACTTCATAATAGGTCTCCTTCTTCTATATTTCTTGATAGTTGAGATAGAAGAAGTTTTGCTACTTAAAAGTTCTGTTGGAGGCTACAAGCCTCCCCCGATAAACTCAGAAATTTCAATTTCGTTTCCATCTGGGTCTTCTATGTAGAGTGATCTACTCTTGGGGTAGCGGGTTACACCACCGTATAGCAGTTCTATATTCTTAGCTTTAAGAGTCTCTAAAGTTTGGTCAAAATTGTCGACGTTCAATCCAATGTGCTTAACGTTACTCGCAGTGACTGTTTGGTCTGTTTCGTATAGGCAGTACATTAATTTTCCGCTGATGCCTATGATCGCCCAGGGTCGCTGTTCCCGGCCTGTGCCACGCTCTTTCTCTTCAAAGCTAAAAAGACTCTTGTAGAAGTCGAGAGACTTTTGAAGGTTTTTAACATCCATATTCACATGGTCAATTGAGTTTACTTTAATCATTACGAACCTCTTCGTTATAAGAGCCTTAGGCTCAGCGTGCTTGTTTGTGTGAGTGTTACGGGTTTGTTTTTTGTTTTCATTCTTTAGCTCCTTCACCTCTTTATCTCTTGAAATATTAAAGAGGTGAATTTGATAATTTTTATGTCAATATAGAAAAAGTTGATTGGATTGCTTAGAAGGAGGCTCTTCCCCAAAGACTTCAGTTTGGGGATCTGTGGCTAGAAGGATGTGTTTCAATCTAGCGTGTAAAATTTAACTGTAGAATTTTAAAGAAAAGTAGATAGTTTATAGATTCTTTTAAGAGCATCGACTGAAACCTTTACACTCCAAGCCTTTGAAAAGCATAGCAAAGCCCCAAAGTGACAATTTGCGGAGGGAGTGTACAGAATACTTACTCTTTACAGGCATTTAGAAAAGCCTACAATGGGGCCGTTGATTGTTTGAGGTATTTACTATGAGAGTTGAAAAGAATTTATTAATAGCAGCGATGGCAACGGTCCCTTTTTTCACATGCTCGCTAGAAGCGCAAGAATCTTCTTCAGGCGGAATCCATCAGATGTCTACTCTAGAAACTCGTAGTCTCGAATCTACCTTTGAACCAACGGTTCAAGATAAGTTAGCCCCACAAAACTCAAGCAGCTTTTCATCTACCCCTCTTAGCTCAACGAGCTCCGACCCTTTTAAAGAGTTAAGTCCATTTGCAGGGCCAACCATATGTGGAGTGAAGAAGTCAGATATTCTTAGTTTGGCAGAGTTCCAGTTTAAAATTTCTGAACTCGAGAATCGTTATGCTTCTGGCCAAAATTCAGTTTCCATCAATACCTACAAATCAAATAGTCCAACAGTTTACTTTAATCGATATTCCAAAGAGCTCGAAGCCTTGAGTTCCGCTTTGGAGCTTTCTTCCAGCGAATCTATATTAGCCTTTGCCCTAGGGCAGACACCTGTTGAAGGGGCTCCTATTAGCTCTTGGGTTGCAGTGGAAACTGATCAGTGGACTTATTTTTTGAAAACAGTCGATAAAGGGGAGAGAAACTTAGTTTTTTATAAACGAGATCAATTGGGCAATAAACAAGAATTAAAGTGTTCCAACCAGGAGCTCTTCGCTCTAAATGATTTACTTAGAAACTCACATAGAAAAAACTCAATTCGTTTAGCGCGCCATATGGATGAAGTTCAGGGTAGCTACTTTCAGTGTGATGGAGCTGAGAAGAATCCTTTGTTTTTTATTGGCAAAACAAAACAAGAAATTAATTCAATATTTGCTCGTAAAGGAGTCAACATCGTGAGCGGTGGCCGAAGTGTTCGATTGGGTGACTATATTTATGAGTTCTATTTCACTGAAGATGATAGGATAAGCGCCTTAACGATATCTCCTCGTGTGAGCGGGAGATGGGATCAAGGCGAGGTAGAGGGTAAGCTTCTCCCTTATACAGAGGCAGTTACTACTAGGGCAGATCCTGCACAGGACTTAAGTCGAATTGGTGGAGATCGATTCTTGATTTCAGACCGCATTGTCAAAATTTCCGACGACTGCTTGTTGGGTATGGGGAATTTACAGGGGAAGATCGCGGTGTGGAGCGAGTTTTTAGTGGCTCTTCCCGGGGAAGAATTCCCAAGTTCTAGAGTGGAAAGTTCATTTACTAGTTCGGATAAGACTAGATTTCTTTTGGTCAACGGTAAAATCGTAGACTTTGATAGGAAGCGATAATTTACTCTCAAGTTAGGTTGGTGATGTTGTGTTGAGATTAGTCGATTTGAAGGTTTTTATAGCGTTGCTTGCCATAAGTTATTCTTTCAACAGCATGAGCGATATTTACGAGAGTATTGAGAATGGTCGGAAGTATAAAATAGATATTAAAACCGGTGGAAGAGACAATCAGATAGACGGTTTTTGGGGCACTCAAAAAATTAGCTTGTTTGTAGACCCAGTGAAACTAGCCGTTAAAGGTAGTATTGGAATCGATGCAATCCCTGGAGTGGCTGAAGCCCAGTTGAAGAAGATTCAAATCTTACTAGAGTTTCCAGGCACTGGAGCGGCTAGTGCAAAGGGAAGCTCTTATTGTGGAGCCGTGAAGATAGATCTTGACCCTCGCTCTTTAAAATTAACGGACCGTTCGTGTTTGGGCTCTAAGCTCTATAACGGTAAAGATCGCTTGGGCGGCGGGCGTGGAACTGATTACGTTAGCGCAAACCTCCTGTTAGCTGATTTCAAAAGACGAGTACTAGAGCTTGCGACTTTGGGGTTGCCTAGCGGGGTTCGCGACCAGGCTAAAGCTTTTATAGAAGACCGGTTGTTTCAAACAAATTTAGATAGACAGCGACGTTTAGAGAGCCGGGAGCTTCGGCGATGAAGTTAAATCATTTTTTCCCGAGAAGCTATTTCTCTTTGATGGTGGCTGTACTGAGTTTCTATTTATATGCTTGTTTGGAGGAGGGAAGTTACTCGGAAAATACTTCTCATGGGAGGCTGGAAAGAGGGCTTAGCATCAAGGAAGCTGTTGTTTCTGGGTCACCTCTCTATAACTTTCATCTTTCCTTTCAAAAACAAGATTTAATGAGCGAGGCAGCTTACTCAATGGCTGTTGTGCGAGTGCATGTAAGGAGCGATGGGTCGGAGATGGCTCTGGTCGAGATAAACCCCTCTGGTGAGTCTTGTGAGTCTTTATATAGATTGGTTGAGTTGTCTCCAGAGTCAGACCAAGTCTCTGTTTCATCTATTTTTGGTACCTGTGCACCTTTCTCTGAGTTGGACATGAATGAACAGGGATTTCGCATGATTTCGGCCGAATGGTCTAGAAATGAGCAATCTCTACCGAGTCAGTCTTTTTTACCGAGATTAGGTTTCAAAGAGTTTCGAGTGACCAAAGGGCAGGTCGTTGAATCCGATGTGAGATACGCCAAGGCTAAGGTAGGCGGCTAAGTGCTCGAAATGAAAAAGACAATAACTTTTGCTTCTTTTTGATAAAATTCCTTGAAAGAGCTTCTTCAAAGAAGCATAAATTGCGGTTCTGAGCGCAGCTTAAGTTGACATTCGGCCTAATGCCACGCTAAGGAATACGGGTTCTTAAAGGAATTGGAGTAAGAAGGTATGCCGACCATTAACCAGCTTGTCCGTCAGGGGCGAAAGCAGATTAAAACTAAGTCAAAGTCTCCGGCTTTGGCCAATTGTCCTCAACGTCGCGGAGTTTGTACTCGTGTTTATACTGCGACACCTAAAAAGCCGAACTCGGCTCTTAGAAAAGTTTGTCGTGTAAAACTGACAAACGGTTTTGAAGTTTCTTCTTACATTCCAGGTGTGGGTCACAACCTTCAAGAACACTCTGTTGTTTTGATTCGTGGAGGTCGAGTTAAAGATCTTCCCGGTGTTCGATATCACGTTGTTCGCGGCGCACTAGATACTCAAGGCGTTGCCAATCGTAAACAAAGCCGCTCTAAATATGGCGCAAAAAAAGGTAAGTAAAAAATGGCAAGACGTCGCGTAGCAGAGAAACGTAAAATTATTCCTGATCCTAAGTATCATGACAAGGTTGTTGCGAAATTCATCAATGACCTTATGTTGAGTGGGAAAAAGTCGACTGCTGAAAGAATCATCTACGGTGCTTTCGATATTATTTCTAAAAAATTAAGTGACGATCCTTTGAAGGTCTTCAAAAAAGCTCTTAACAACGTTAAGCCTGCTGTTGAAGTTCGTTCAAGGAGAGTTGGTGGAGCGACTTATCAGGTCCCTGTTGAAGTTCGACCTGATCGTCGCCAAACTCTAGCTTCTCGTTGGATCATCACTCAAGCTCGTGCCCGAAGCGGTCGAAATATGACCGATCGTTTGGCGAATGAGCTTCTTGATGCTTCAGAAAACAAAGGCGGAGCTATTAAGAAGAGAGAAGATGTCCATAAAATGGCAGAAGCTAACAAGGCATTTTCTCATTTTAGATGGTAAGTCTTTAAGAATTAGTTGATTGTAAAAATGGAAGTCCCCATCGAGTTTACTCGGTGGGGACTTTTTTATTGTATTTGCTCTACTATGGATAGATTTATTGGTTCTCAAAGTGTGATAATAATAGAACTATTGTGGCCACCCCAAAACGAGTACCCCTAGAAGACCTTCGAAATATTGGAATCATCGCGCATATTGATGCTGGAAAAACGACAACGACGGAGCGAATCCTGTTTTATTCTGGGATCACACATAAGCTGGGTGAAGTTCATGACGGAGCTGCCGTAATGGATTGGATGGAGCAAGAAAAAGAACGCGGCATTACGATTACATCAGCAGCCACGAGCTGTTATTGGGGAAAGAATAGAATCAATATCATCGATACTCCTGGCCACGTAGATTTTACGGTAGAGGTTGAGCGTTCTTTGCGAGTTCTGGACGGAGCCGTGGGAGTTTTTTGTGCAGTTGGCGGGGTGGAGCCTCAGTCTGAAACGGTTTGGCGCCAGGCAGATCGCTACAGAGTTCCTAGATTGGCCTATGTTAATAAGATGGATCGAGTGGGAGCTGATTATGGTTCGGTCTTTGAGCAGCTTAAATCTATTCTCGGGGCTCGCCCAGTGAGAATAAATCTTCCCATAGGGGCTGAAGATACGTTTGAAGGAATCGTAGATCTTGTAAAGATGAAAGCCGTTTACTGGGACGATTCTACTGTGGGGGTTCAGTTTGAAGAGAGAGAGATTCCTGCGGGAATGTTGGAAGAAGCTAAGGCGGCTCGTGTAGAAATGATTGAAGTTGCTGCCGAGGCAGAAGATGCTCTGATGGAAAAATATCTTGAAGGTCTGGAGCTTTCTGTTGATGAAATAAAGAAGGGTCTTCGTAAATCTTGTGTGGCTTTGAACTGTGTTCCTATGTTGTGCGGCTCTTCTTTTAAGAACAAAGGAGTGCAGTTGTTGTTAGATGCGGTCATTGATTTTCTTCCGAGTCCTTTAGAGGTTCCACCGGTTGAGGGCTTTGATCCGAAACATCCGGACAAACTTATTTTACGCTCCGCTAGAGAGGATAATGGCTTTTCTGCCCTGGCCTTTAAAATTTCACACGATTCGTTTGTGGGTGCTTTGACTTACCTACGTATTTATTCCGGAAAAATTGAAATCAACAAAAGTGCATTGAACGTAAGGACAGGTAAGAAGGAGCGAATTTCTCGGTTACTTCAGATGCATTCCAATAAGAGAGAAGAATTGAAGTTTGCAGAGGCAGGAGACATCGTTGCTGCTGTTGGAATGAGGCACACAGTAACAGGAGACACTCTTTGTGATGAGAAGAAACCTGTGAGTTTTGAGTCGATGGTTTTCCCTGATCCAGTAATTAGTATTGCGATTGAGGCGAAGAGTAAGGCGGACGATGAAAAGCTACAAGAAGCTTTGTCTAAAATGGCTATGGAAGACCCTACTTTTAAAATTAGTTATAACGATGATACAGGGCAGGTGTTGATCTCTGGTATGGGGGAATTGCACTTAGAAATCATTGTGGATCGCCTATTCCGAGAGCATAAGGTTAATGCAAATATTGGCAAGCCTCAGGTTGCTTACAAAGAAACTATTTCTAAAAAGGCGAGCACCACTAAGGAAATACACAAGAACATGAATGGCAAAGATCAGTTCGGCGTCGTTGGACTTGAATTGAGACCAAAGACACGTGCAACGGGAACTTCTGTGTTGTCAGAACTTTCAAAGGGAACTTTGCCACAAGATCTTGAGAAAGCCATTGTTAGAAATCTTGAAACCCTTTTGGGTTGTGGTGCTTTGGCGGGATATTCGCTTACAGATGTTGAGATTGCGTTGGTTTCAAGTCGCTTTGAAGAAAATCTAAGTCATGAGCTTGCTTACTTTCAGGCGGCGTCTATTGCGATGAAAGAGGCTTTGGATAGAGCCGGCCCAAAATTACTGGAACCTATTATGAAGATTCAAGTGATTGCCCCTGAAACGAATATTGGGGATGTAATCTCTGACATGAATGGGCGTAGAGGGCGAATTCTGAGCATTGATGCGAAAAGTTCTGACATTCAAGTGTTGAATGCGGAGGTTCCTTTGTCCGAGGTTTTTGGGTATTCAACAGATTTGAGAAGTCGCACCCAGGGACGAGGCACTTTCTCGATGGAGTTTGACCGTTACGACGAGATGCCTCCAAATGTCGAAAAAGTAGTCATTCAAAAACTGACTGGCTTGAGTTCGTAAAGACTTCGTTAAGAGTCCGTTAAGTTTTTGTAAATATTGGCTATTCAAGTCTTTTTTTGTCCACTCGAGTCAATTTGCCTGACATAATTCCGATAAGAATAGGTAGGACGTGGGTTTTATATGAGCGAGGCAAAAAAATTCAAAAGTAAGGAGACCTCTCTCTTCGGGGAGGATGCGGCCTCGGCAGAGGCTTTGGAGCGTCTTGCTATGCTACGAATTCAGCTTTCTCCCAAATACAGCGCTTGGCTCAATAGTGCTGAAGAACACATAAACGACGGTCATTTTAATTTAGATATTCTCCAATATTACTCAACGGCCGTGCCGTTAGTTATGCAGCGAGAAAAAAATCGTCGAAGCGAATTTTTTAGAAGAATTGGGAATGCTTTTTGTTTGTTTGTCACCTTACCAATGTGGCTTCCTCTTGGTTTGATTGCGGCCTTGGCCGTTAAGTTGGAGAGTAGGGGGCCAGTTTTTTATAAGCAACTTAGAATGGGGCTCAACGGTGTTCCATTCTGGGTTTTTAAATTTAGAACGATGTACGAAGGCTCCGAGACTAAGAAGCCTAAGGGCATTCCTTTATTTAAGTATGAAGATGACCCACGGGTGACTCGAGTTGGACGAGTTTTGAGGCGAAGAAAGCTTGATGAAATCCCTCAACTGCTAAACGTGATTAGAGGAGAGATGTCCGTTGTTGGGCCTAGGCCTTTGTCTCTCAGTGATAGTCTTTCTATACCGAGAAAATATTTTTCAAGATTCTCTACGCCTCCAGGGATTACGGGTTTGTGGCAGGTGAGGCGACCTTTTACAAATGTTTCAAACCTGAAGCTAGCTCTTGATTGTTTATACGCTAAGAAGCAGTCCACTTGGCTTGATACGGTTATCATCTTTGCCACTATTTCGGTGATGCTTAAGGGGGAGCGCTTTTCTGAGGAAAGGGTGACTCCTCCCGAGGCAAGTCAGGGTGAATCCAAGAATAATCCCCCTGCCCTCCGTAGGGTGAAATAGTTTTTTAGTGGAGCCTCTTCTTCCTCTTGTGCTCAGCAAGCTGAATATTTTGAATAGTTAAAAGCTTGAATTCATGGATTTCTTTGAACTTAAGGCTCGGTAATCAGCGCATCTGCAGCCCTTTCTTGACGCACCTTGTCTCCGGCTAATTGTCTGAAAAAAATATAAAAAAACCTGTCATTTAATCCTTGAAGCTGTTGAGTTTCGTGTCTATAAAGCCCCTTCGCCAAGCTTATTGGTTCTTTGAAAGTCAAAAGTGAGGAAAGTGAAACTTATATGAGAGTACAAAAAATTCGTATCAAGCTAAAAGCATTCGACAGTCGCCTGTTGGACACGGCGGTTTCTTCTATTTTAGAAACTGTTAAACGTACAGGTGCAGAGGTTGCCGGTCCGATACCGCTGCCTACATCCATTAACCGATTTACAGTATTGAGAAGCCCTCACATTGACAAGAAAAGCCGTGAGCAGTTCGAAGTAAGAACGCACAAAAGGCTAATTGATATTATTGAGCCGAATCAACAAACCGTAGATTCGCTGATGAAGTTAGATCTATCAGCGGGTGTAGATGTTGAGATTAAACTTTAAGGAAATTTGAAGATGAGTATTAAAGTTCCAGTCATAGACCTGAAGGGAAAAGAAAAGGGTAGCCAAGATGTCTTGGAAACTCTTTTCGGAATTGAGCCCAATGAAATCGCTGTTCAAAGCGTTTGCAAGGGGCAGCTTTTTCGCTTCTATAAAAAAACCGCAACAACCAAAGGCCGCTCGGCTGTAAGTGGTGGTGGTAAAAAAATTCGTAAGCAAAAGGGTAGTGGTCGAGCTCGACAGGGCGGAAACCGTGGACCTCAATTTGTTGGTGGTGGCGTGGTGTTCGGCCCTACCGGGATTAAACGCGACTATAAAGTGAACCGTAAGTTGAAGAAGCTTGCGTTAGCTTCTGCGCTTTCAGACAGGCAGAACGGCGGCCAAATTCGCATTCTTGGTGAAGAGGTTACTGCTCAGAAGACGCAGCCACTTTGTGCGATGTTAAAGGCTCTAAGTTTGAACAACGCGCGAGTTGCATTTGTTGTTTCTGAAAAAGACGATCTGAATCTGATTCGATCAATTCGAAACATGCCTAGAGTAGACGTTCTTACTGAAGAAAAGTGGACACCGCTTGATGTTGTTAAAACTGATAGCGTAATCTTTTCTAAGGCTGGTCTTGATAAGCTTACTCGAAGCTTTTCAAGAGAGGGAGCTAAGAAATGAAGTTAGATTTAGATGCAGTTATTCAGCCGATGGTGACTGAAAAGTCCTCTCAGCGTGAAGCCACTTTTAATGAATATGCTGTTGTTGTGGATAAAAAATTTACAAAGCTTCAGATTAAAGACGCTATAGAGAAGATTTTTGGAGTTCGACCTTTAGAGGTTCGCACTTCAATTTTCAGAAAAAAAATCAAACGAAGTCGCTATGGAATTACGCAACCTAAAAGCTATAAAAAGGCTTTGGTTCGTCTTCCAGAGGGAAAGCGTTTAGAGGTTAAGTGAGATAATTAATGAAGAATTTTAGACCAACATCTCCATCACGACGAAAAATGACAGTGGAAAGCTTCGACACGTTGGAAAAGACGAGTGAGCTTCCGAAGTCGCTATTGACGAACGTTTCTAATAAAGTCGGACGAAATAACCGTGGGGTTATCACCAGCCGCTTTCGAGGGGGCGGGCACAAGCGTCTTTATAGAATTGTTTCTTTTAGGCGTAAGCATCAGGGCGTATTGGCCACTGTAGCAGGTCTTTTTTATGATCCATACAGAAGTGCTCGTTTGGCGCTTCTTAATTATACAAACGGTGCCAAGTGCTTAATTATTGCACCTGTTGGCCTAAAAAAGGGCGACAAAGTTGAAACTGGGCCGGAGGCTGATATCAAGCCAGGGAATGCTCTTCCGTTGGCGAATATTCCAGTGGGTTCGGTTCTTCATTGCATTGAGTTGCAGCCCGGAAAAGGGGCTCAGTTGGCCCGTGGAGCTGGCTCCTCGGTGAACCTTTTGGGTAAAGATGGAAAAAATGCTCAGCTTAAACTTCCTAGTGGGGAAGTTAGAATGGTCAGCTTGGATTGCTATGCAACCATTGGCCAGGTTGGAAATATTGAGCATGAAGGACGTGTGATTGGTAAAGCTGGTCGTACACGTTGGTTAGGGCGTAGGCCTCATAACCGTGGAACAACAATGAACCCTGTAGATCACCCTCATGGTGGTGGTGAAGGGCGAACTGCTGGGGGTCGTAATCCTGTTACGCCCTGGGGTAAGCCGACTAAGGGATATAAAACGCGAAATCGTAAGAAGAATGGTTCAATGATTCTTCGTGGTCGTCCTCGCGGTAAGCAAACTGGATCAAGGAAGTGAGGCAATAGATAGATGGCTCGTTCATTAAAAAAAGGTCCTTACATTCATTATTCTCTGGAAACAAAGATTAGGAATGCAAAGGGTAAAAAAACAGTAATTAAAACTTGGTCAAGAGCTTCAACCATTACTCCCGACGCTGTGGGGTTGTCGTTTGCGGTTCACAACGGAAATAAATTTGTACCCGTTTATGTCTCTGAAAATATGGTCGGACATAAGTATGGCGAATTTGCTCCAACTCGTCGCTTTGGTGGTCACACTGCCAGCGACAAGAAGGCAGCTGGGAAGAAGTAGGAGAAGGTAAATCATGGCTCATGCAAATGCTAAAGATATAACTGCGGCTACAGCTAAGCTCTCTAACGCTTTTGTTTCACCTCAGCGTTGTCGAATTGTTGCTGATATTGTTCGAGGTGAAAGTCTCGAAAATGCAAACCGTAACTTGCTCTTGGAGAAGAAGAAATCAGGAAAGCTTATTCTTAAGCTTTTGAGATCGGCTACCGCAAATGCTCAACAAAAGGGGACTGCGGACCTTCAACGATTGTATGTAAGTGAGCTACGTGTTGATGAGGGCCCTCGAATTAAGCGTCATATGCCAAGAGCTCAAGGGCGTGCAGATGTTCGTTTAACAAGAACTTCTCACATCTTCTTGCGTTTATCCGAGAAATCTTCAAAGGCTACCAAGAGTGTGTCTGCTAAAAAGGTTTCTGCAGGAAAGAAGAAAGTTACAAAGAAGAAGTCTGCCTCTAAGGCGACTGCTAAGAAGAAAACGGGAGTTAAGAAGTAATGGGTCAAAAAACGCATCCGATTGGATTTCGAATTGGTGTAACAAAGCCTTGGTTATCGAGATGGTACGCTGAAAAGAATTTTGCGAAGTTTCTTGATGAAGATATCCGAGTTCGCAAATTCGTGAAGAAAAAGCTTTTTAACTCTGGTGTTTCGCGTATTGAAATTGAAAGAGCCGCAAACAAGTTGAGAATCAACGTTTTCTCAGCTCGTCCAGGTTTGGCGATTGGTAAAAAAGGCGCTGGCATTGAGCAGTTGAGAGCTGAAGTAGGGAAATTGATTGGAAAAACTCCTGAAGAGGTTTTCTTAAATGTGACTGAAGTGCGTAAGGCAGAGGCTGATGCACAATTGGTAGCAGAAAACATTGCTAACCAACTTGAGCGACGCGTGTCCTATCGTCGTGCAATGAAAAAAGCCCTACAACAAGCTAAAAAGTTTGGTGTAAAAGGCATTAAGTTGCGTGTTGGTGGTCGATTGGGCGGAGCTGAAATTGCTCGTACAGATGGGTATTCAGAGGGTTCAGTTCCTCTTCACACCCTTAGAGCGGATATTGAATTTGGTTTTGCGGAAGCAAAAACTACTTATGGAATTATTGGTGTTAAGTGTTGGATCAATAAAGGGGAAGTCGATATGAGGACTCGTTTGGGTCGTCAAAGATCAGCGACAGCTGCGGTTATCCCCGGAGCGCCGGTAGTATAGGAGACTTTGAGAGATGTTATCACCTAAGAAAGTAAAATGGAGAAAGGTCCAAACGGGCCGAACTCGTGGAAAAGCAACTCGTGGAAATAAGCTCTCCTTTGGGGAGTTTGGATTACAGGCCTTGGAGCCAGGTCGTATTACTGCTCGTCAAATTGAAGCAAGTCGTATTGCTATGACAAGAGCGATTAAACGTGGCGGAAAAGTTTGGATTCGAATTTTTCCTCAAAAGCCCGTTACCGTAAAACCTGCTGAAACTCGAATGGGTTCAGGTAAAGGAAATCCAGAGTTCTGGGTTGCCGTCGTAAAACCGGGAACAGTTTTATTTGAGATGGAAGGTGTTTCTCAAGAATTGGCCTACAAGGCCTTCAATCTTGCGCTTCATAAACTTCCAATTAAGACCAAGAAAATTACTCGATCAGAGATGGTTGTTTAAGGGAGATTGAAAGATGGCTGCAAAAAAGAAAGTTACAGCAAAAAAAGCGGCTCCTAAGAAAGCTGCTGTAAAGAAAAAGCCCGCTGCTAAGAAAAAGACTGCTGCTAAGAAAAACACTACTGCGGCCCCTAAGAAGGCTGTTGCGGCTGACTTAGCAACTCTTGATCGAAAAGCTCTCGCGGGCAGAGCTAGAGAAATTAAAAGAGAGCTTATGGCTATTCGTTTTAATCTACAGTCACCAAGTTTGGCTGATTATCGAAAAAAGAAGAAAGAGCTTTCAAAGGTATTAGGACATTTGTCCTAGGAGTGTAAAAGATGGCTGGAAAAACATTTATAGGAATCGTGACAAGTACAAAAATGGACAAGACTCTAGTTGTTTCTGCTGAACGGCAGTTTCAAGAGACTCGTACCGGGAAAATTGTATCTTCAAAAAAGAAGTACAAGGTTCATTATGAAGCTGCGGATGTTTCTGAAGGGGATCAAGTCCTTTTTACAGAATGCCGGCCGATCAGTAAGCAGAAAAAATTTCGCTTTTTGAAGACAATTCGAAAAGCAGAGAAAGTGTTGGCGTAGGAGTTGATATGATTCAGCATTGTACACGTTTAAGTGTTGCCGATAACTCAGGAGCTCGTGAGTTGATGTGCATCAAAGTTTTGGGTGGTTCAAAGAGGCGTTATGCTTCAGTGGGCGACATCATTGTTTGTGCCGTTAAAGCCGCCACTCCTGAAAGTAAAATTAAAAAAGGTTCAGTTGTTAAGGCCGTTGTGGTCAGAATCGCTAAAGACCTTAGAAGAGATGATGGTTCTTATATCCGTTTTGACGAGAACGCGGCTGTTGTTTTGAATAACAATAAAGAGCCTGTAGGTACTCGTGTATTTGGTCCAGTTGCTAGAGAGCTTCGTGGAGCCGGATATATGAAGATTATTTCTCTAGCTCCGGAGGTGTTGTAATCATGCAAACCGTTAGACATATAAAGAAGGGCGACAATGTCATCGCACTTTCTGGTAACAACAAAGGGAGTTCTGGAAAAGTTCTTTCTGTTGATCAGAAATCTGGTCGAGTTCAGGTTGAGGGCATTGGTATTCAAAAGAAGCACCAAAAGCCGACTCAACAAAACACCAAAGGTGGAATTGTTGAGCAATTGCGTTGGTGGCCGGCTAGTAAATTTCAAGCCTGTGATTCTTCTGGAAAAGCTTTGGGCCGTACCGGATACGAAATTAAGGATGGAAAGAAGCTTCGAGTTTATTCGAAGAAGCGTAAATAAGGGTTAAGATATGAGCGAAGCAGCTAGTACAAATTATATTCCTAGGCTTAAGAAGCAGTACGATGAAAGTATCAAAGATAAATACTTGAAGTCAGGCAAATACGGGAATGCGATGCAGATCCCTAAGCTTGAAAAGATTGTTTTGTCTTGTTCTTTAAAAGAGGCTCTTCAAAGTCAAAAGACTCTTGAAGCTATGGCAAGCGACTTGAGCCAAATTGCCGGTCAAAAAGTTATTTTGAGAAAGTCAAAAAAGGCGATTTCAAACTTTAAACTTCGAGAGAATGTGAATATTGGTTGTTCTGTTACCTTAAGAAGACAGAGAATGTGGGACTTTTTGGATCGTTTTATTTCGATTGCTTGTCCTCAAATTCGAGATTTTAAGGGTTTCCCTGAAAAGAGTTTTGACGGTCGCGGCAATTATTCTTGTGGTCTAAAAGAGCACACGGTGTTTCCGGAAGTTGATTACGATAAAGTTGACAAAATCCGAGGGTTTAATATTACAATCGGGACCTCTGCAGTTAATGATTCTGAAGCTTTAGAATTGTTAAAAGATTTGGGTTTTCCCTTTAAGAGGCAAGGAGTTTAGTTATGATTAATGATCATCTTTCAGATTTTCTTACACGTTTAAGGAATGCAGGTCTTGCTAGACACACTCAAGTAGACACTTTCATGACAAAAATGAATGAAGGTGTTGCTGAGATTCTTTCCAAAGAAGGATACATCAAAAGTTTCAAGCCTCACCAAGAAGGAACTAAAAACTACCTGCGGTTGTTTTTAAAGTACGAAGGTGGAGATCTTAGAAAGCCTTTGATTCAAGGTTTGAAGAAGATTTCGCGACCTGGTTTGCGTCGTTATGTTGCCTCTTCAGATATTCCAGTCGTTCGTAGTGGAATGGGCTTGGGAATACTATCTACATCGAAAGGAATTCTTACAGATAAGGAAGCTCGCCAACAAAAAGTTGGTGGAGAGTATCTTTGCTCTGTTTGGTAAGGGGTTGAAGTTATATGTCACGTTTAGGAAAACAACCTATTGATCTCCCAGAAGGCGTAAAAGTTCTTCTTAATGATTCATTGGTTAAAGTTGAAGGACCTAAGGGGAAGTTAGATTTTAACGTTCCTTATGGTGTGAAAATCTCTCAAAAAGACAAGCAAGTGGTTGTTGAGCGAATTAATAACTCCGCAGACGCTAGAGCTCGTCATGGTCTTGCTCGTCAGTTGATTAGCAATATGGTCCATGGAGTTAGCACTGGTTTTTCTCGTACACTTGAAATTAAAGGGGTTGGTTATCGTGCTCAAGCTAAAGGGCGTGAGCTCGGTTTGACTCTTGGCTTATCTCATCCAGTGAACTTTCCATTGCCTGAGTCGGTTACGGCAAAGGTTGAAGGAAACACCACTGTTATTTTAGAAAGTCCCGACAAAGCTTTGTTGGGCGACGTTGCAGCGAAAATTCGTTCTTTGCGTCCACCTGAACCTTACCAAGGTAAAGGCATTAAATACGCTGAAGAAACAATTCGTCGTAAGGCTGGTAAAGCTGCAGCTGGAGGCAAGTAAGATGATTGGTAAAAGAGCAAGAAGTAGAACGTCTGATAAATTGAAATCTCGTATGAGAAGGCACTTTCGCATTCGTAAGAAGCTAAGCGGAGATGCTGAGCGTCCTCGTTTTTGTGTGACTCGTACGAATCGTGGTTTATTTGCGCAGCTTATTGATGATGACAAAGGTGTTACTTTGGCTTCAGCAAGAACTCCGTTTAAGAAGACTGCCAACGTTGAGATTGCCAAAGAGCTTGGTGGTGAAATCGCCAAGAAAGCGCAAAGCGCAGGTATTAAGTCCGTTGTTTTTGATCGTGGTGGTTTTATCTATCATGGAAAAATTGCTGCTGTAGCCGAAGGTGCTCGAACAGCTGGTTTAGAGTTTTAGTGAGGAATATATAAATGGCTAATCATTCTGATAATAGAAAAGAAGAATCACCCTACATTGACCGAGTGATCAACATCAACCGCGTCGCTAAAGTGGTTAAAGGTGGTCGACGCTTCAGCTTTAGCGCCATCGTAGTTGTTGGTGATAAAAAGGGAAATGTTGGAATTGGTCTTGGAAAAGCTGGTGAAGTTCCTGAAGCAATTCGTAAAGCTGGTGAAAAGGCTAAAAAGAGTTTGTTTCCTGTTCCAGTTGTTAATGACACTATTCCTCACCAAGTTGTTGGACGTTTTGGCTCGGGCCACGTTGTTATGTTGCCTGCTGGAGCTGGTACCGGTGTAATCGCTGGTGGTGCCGTTCGTGCTTTGATGGAATGTGCCGGTGTAAAGAATGTATTGACTAAATGTGTTGGTTCAAACAACCCACATAACGTTTTGAAAGCAACTATTGAAGGGCTACGTCAGCTCAACACTAGAGAACAATATCGGAATAAGTTAAGCGCTAGTTAAGAATTTGAGGTTTATTGAGATGGCTAAAATTTATATTAAGCAAGTAAGAAGTTCAGCCAGAACTAGAGAGGCTCATCTACGTACGTTGAAGGCTCTAGGTTTGGGAAAAAGAGGAAAGGCTCGTTTTATAAACGATACTCCTTCTGTTCGAGGAATGATCCGAGCGGTTGTTCAATGGCTAGAGGTGAAGCATGTTTAAGTTAGATAGTCTGAAAGCTCCTTTGGGAAGCAAGCAAGCTAAGAAACGTAAAGGTAAGGGCATGGGCTCTGGACTTGGAAAAACAGCCGGTCGTGGTCATAAAGGACAACGAGCTCGTGCTGGTAGCAACGTTCATCAAGGTTTTGAAGGTGGTCAGATGCCACTTCAAAGAAGATTACCTAAAGTTGGCTTCAACAGCGGTGTTGAAGCTCATAAAGTGAGAATTAGTGTGACCGAGCTTGGCCAGTTTGCTGGGCAAGAGCTTGGTTTACTTGATCTTATGCCAAAGTCTTTTAGAAAAGACCCAAGAGCTCAGTTGACTCTTTCTGGTGGCCGAGCTCCTGCTGCATGGCCTAAGTCGGTAGAGGCGCACAAAGTATCGCCTTCTACTAAGAGTTTACTAGAAAGCAATTCAGTGACCGTTAAGATCATTGAGTATAAGAGTGGCAAATTGGGACATCGCAAAGAATCTTCTAAGGCTAAAGCTTAAGGAAAACCTAAAGAGGGGCTAGGATACTCACATTATGGATAGTCAACTAAGAACTCGCCTTTTATGGCTTTTTGGCCTTATTTTTGTTTTCAAAATTGGAACTCATATTCCAACTCCCGGTGTTGATGGACAAGCTTTATCTAGTTTTTTCAACGACCGAAGTCAGGGCACAGTTTTTGGTCTAATGAACCTATTTTCGGGTGGAGCACTCGAGCAGCTCTCTTTGTTTGGTTTGGGAATTGGACCTTACATTTCTGCAAGTATCATCATGCAGCTTGCGACCATTATGTTTCCTAGTGTCGAGCGCATGCAAAAAGAAGGCGAGCACGGTCGTCGTCAAATCACTCAAATTACTCGTTATCTGACTGTGGGAATTGCTCTTTTACAAGCTTTCATTATTGCCTCTCAGTTAGAGGGTCAAACAACCAGAGATGGTGCACCAATTATTCTTCAAGGTGGCTTGGCGTTTAGACTGACCGCAATGATGTTGTTATCTGCAGGTGCGGTTTTTGTTATGTGGATTGGTGAGCAGATTTCTGAAAAAGGAATAGGCAACGGATCTAGTATTATTATCTTTGTTGGTATTGCGTCTTCCTTAATCTCTGGAGTGAATTCACTTAGATACTCCGTTGAAAACGAGCAAATCACGATTGCGGGTGCTTTGATTTTAACTTTGCTGATGGTGGGCGTCGTTGCCTTTATTGTCTATATGGAGCAAGGGCATAGGCGTGTTCCGATTCAATACACCAAGCGTATGGTGGGTAAAAAAATGTATATGGGGCAAGACTCTCATTTGCCGCTGAAGATCAACAGTGCAGGTGTTATTCCTCCAATTTTTGCCAACACATTGATTCTTTTTCCAGCAACGGCTTTGTCGTTTGTGAGTGCTGAATGGGCGGCTACAGCTCGTGATTCTCTAACTCCATCGGGCTATTTGTTTAATATCCTTTATGTGGCCTTCATTGTATTTTTCTGTTTTTTCTACACTGCAGTGACTACAAACCCTTCTGACTTGGCTGATAACTTACGTCGTTTTGGCGGCTATATTCCTGGAATTCGACCAGGTAAGGCGACCTCTGAATATTTGAATACAATCATCACTCGTCTCACCTTTTCAGGCGCCATCTACCTTTCTGCAGTTTGTATTTTGCCGACAATCGTTATCTCTACTTTCAAGGTGAATTTTTACTTCGGTGGTACAACTCTCTTGATCTTGGTTGGTGTTGCATTGGATACGATGAGCCAACTTCAAGCTCATTTGCTTTCACAGAATTACGATGGCTTTTTGAAGAATGCTCGTTTGAGAGGAAGAAAAGCTTAAGTTTCGATGGCTATGCAACGCTTTTTGATTATTTTGGGCGCGCCTGGTTCTGGTAAAGGAACTCAATGTAAGGTGCTTGCACAAAACAACCCTACCTGGAAGCATGTTTCTACAGGGGATTTGTTTCGCAAAGAAATATCTAGCGGTTCTGAACAGGGAGTAGAATTAAAAAAACTGCTCGATGCTGGGCAACTTGTTCCAGATGATACGACTATGGGCGTTTTTGAGTCGCAAGTTGATCAACTTATCTCTAGTGAAAAAGTTGATTTCTTAATGTTGGATGGGTGCATTAGAACGAAGGCTCAAGCAAAATTTTTGAAAGAACTCTGTGAACGTCGATCAAGCGAGTTTAAGAAACCTACTATCGTTGAGCTAAATGTTCCTGAGGAAGTTTTAGTTAAACGCCTAACTGGGCGCTTGATTAACCCTCGGAATGGACGAATTTATCACATCATTGATAATCCCCCCAAAGTTGCTGGAATCTGCGATGAGGACGGAGGCCCGCTTGTGCAGCGTGGTGACGACAAAGAGGACGTAATTCGCAAAAGATTTCAGATATATAGGAATGAACGAGACCCTATCTTAGAGGTTCTCGATGAGCAAAATAAGTTGATTGTTATTGATGGAAATCAAGATACTTCTACTGTGACTCAATTGTTAACTGAGGCCATAAAAAAATTGGCCTAGAAAGGCGCTTGAGCATTGACTCAAAGCGAAGAACAGCTAGAAAGTAGGCGGTTCATTTTAATATAAGGAAGAATGCTATGAAAGTGCGTGCATCAGTTAAAAAGATTTGTGATAAGTGTCAGATAATAAAGAGAAAAGGCATAGTGCGTGTGATTTGTGAAAATCCCAAGCATAAACAAAAGCAAGGATAAAGAATGGCTCGAATTGCAGGTGTAGATTTACCAAGAAATAAAAATATTGAGATTGCTCTCACTTATATTCATGGAGTGGGCAAGACAACGGCGAAGAAAGTTGTGAAAGAACTCAACATCCCGGCTGATTTGAGAACAGATCAAATGGATGAAGGGCTTGTCGCTCGAGTTCGTGATTACCTCGAAAAAAATATGGCTGTTGAAGGCGATTTGCGAAGACAAACCGCGATGAGCATCAAACGCTTGATTGATCTTCAGGCTTATCGAGGTATCCGTCATAGGAAGGGTCTTCCTGTGAGAGGACAACAAACACAATCAAACGGAAGAACACGTAAAGGTCCGCGTAAGACAGTTGCTGGTAAGGCTTCTGTTAAGACGCTTAAGTAAGAGGTTGAAGAATGGCTGCACCAACAAAAGTTAAAAAGAAAAGTATCAAAGCTCCTTCAGTAGGGGTTTGTCATATCAACACTACTTTTAACAATACGATTGTTACAATTTCAGACACATCAGGTAACGCTTTATTTTGGAGCACCTGTGGAAAAAAAGGTTTTAAAGGGGCTCGAAAGAGTACTCCTTTTGCTGCGCAAGTAGCTGCTACAGATGTTGCAGAAGCTGCTTATGAAGCGGGTATGAGAAGTTTGTCAGTTGAAGTCAAAGGACCTGGCGCAGGACGTGAATCATGTTTACGTTCTTTAGCGGGTGCTGGTCTTCGAGTGACTGCATTGAAGGATGTAACACCAATACCTCATAACGGATGTCGCCCTCCTAAACGCAGGAGAGTCTAACTTAACAAACAGGAGCTAGTGGTAATGATACAGGAAAACTGGACTACATTAATTCGGCCTAAAGGGATCGAAGTCGACCGTAACTCGTTGACTCCAACTTACGGGAAATTTTCAGCCAAGCCTCTCGAAAGAGGTTATGGGCACACAATTGGAAATGGACTTCGTAGGGTTCTGCTTAGCTCTTTACAGGGTTGCGCAATCGCAAGTGTAAAGTTCGATGGCGTTCTTCATGAGTTTGCTACTCTGAACGATGTCACCGAAGATATGGCAGATATTATTTTGAACTTGAAGGGTGTTCGTTGCCGTCTTCAAGATCAAGGTCAGAAGATTGTAACTATCGATAAAAAAGGTCCTTGCGAATTAACCGCAGGAGACTTGGCTGTTGATAGCTCTGTTCAAATTTTGAACCCAACTCACCATGTTGCAACACTTGGAAAAGATGCTCACATTCGTGGAGAGATTCTTCTTAAGTGGGGCCGGGGATATGTTTCTGCTGACAAGCAAAAGCAAGAAAATAGCCCTATCGGTACGATTGCTATCGATAGTGTTTATTCTCCTGTTTTACGTTGTAACTATTCTGTTGCAAATGCTCGAGTAGGAAGTTCAACTGATTATGATCGTTTGAACATGGAGCTTTGGACAGACGGAAGTTTGTTGCCAGAGCAAGCCTTGGCTTACGCAGCTAAAATTATGAAAGAACAAGTTAGCATCTTCATTAACTTTGATGAAGAAGTTGAAGTTGTTGAGGTTAAAAAAGACACCGGCAAAAGCGACATTAATGAAAATCTTTTCAAGAGTGTTGAAGAGCTTGAGCTGTCTGTTCGTAGTGCTAACTGTTTGCAAAATGCAAACATCCGTTACATCTACGAGCTCGTTCAAAAGACAGAGGCTGAAATGCTTCGCACCAAGAACTTTGGACGTAAGTCGCTTAATGAAATTAAAGATATCTTGCAGCAAATGGGCTTAGGCTTGGGTCTTAAGTTAGATCTAACTCCTGAGATGATTTCTGAAAGACAAAGAGAACTTAAACAAGAGCCGTAAGCTTTGTTTAATTAAGAGAAGGATCATTTGAAATGAGACATAAGACGTTATCAAGAAGACTAGGGGTTCCAACAGCCCATCGTATTTCTATGCTTAGAAACTTAAGCGCTTCTGTTGTTGAGCATGGGCGTATTAAGACGACGACTGCTCGCGCGAAGTCATTAAGACCTTTTCTTGAGCCAATTGTTACTCGCCTAAAAGATCCTTCTGTTCACAACATTCGCCAAGCAGCTTCGACTCTAGCTAACCGTAAGGTCGCTCAGAGTATTGCCCACAAGATCTCTCCTGTAGTGAAAGATCGTAAGGGTGGCTACTTGAGAATTTTGAAGCTTGCTCAACCTCGCACAGGTGACTGTGCTGATATGTCTATTATTGAGTGGGTTGACGAGTCTTTGGTTCCTTTTTATCAAGAATTGAAAACCAAAACGAAAGCAGTAGCCCCTAAAGCTAAAAAGGCACCTGCCAAAAAGAAAACTGCTGCTAAGAAAAAGAAGAGCAGCTAAATGAAATCACTCCTCTGGCTTCGCTTGTTTAAACTTGCGGTGCTAGTGGGGGTTCCTGTGCTTGCTGGTGTCTATTCTTACCAATTCACGCTTGTTCAAAGTGATGAGGAAGTTCCTTTTCAAAGTTTTCGAGCCCCTGAAACATCCCTCTTTAATGCCCAAGTCAAAGCAATCTCTCAGCTAGAGCTTCGAGAGCCGATTACCATCGTTAACTTTTGGGCGACCTGGTGTCCTCCATGCGTTTCTGAATTTCCTTCTATGATCGAGCTTCAAAGACAGCTGGAGGGTAAGGGAGTTGAGTTGATTTTCGTAAGCGTAGATGATTCTTGGGAGAAGGTTCTTAAATTTCAGGACGAAAATGTGATTGATGTTCGAGCGGATCGTCAGTTTTGGGATCCTAGCAAAGAAGCTTCTTTGGCGTGGGGGTCGACTCGATTTCCAGAAACTTATGTCGTTAGAAAAGATGGTTGGGTTGTTGAGAAAATTGTTGGAGAGCAACGTTGGACCCGGCCAGTTGTTGTTAAGTATTTTCTCGATTTGGCCCAAGATGTGTCCGAAGAGTTGTCTAATTTTACTGACCTTGTCTTTCCATCTGCCTATGCGCAGAGAATTCATGAAGATGATAAAAAAACCCTCGATCAATTGAAGAAGAATATTGAAGTTGCGACTGAAAACTTTTTAAATTCTCAGGCCGCTTTGCGAAATGAGCAACGAAACTTTTCTCAACTTAAAGTTAAAGTTGAAAAGCAAAAAGAAGAGTTAGAGCGAAGTAAAGAGCAAGAAAGTCAGCTTAGTTTGAAAAAGGCTGAGATTGAAAAAGCGCAGTTGAAAAATAAAACTGCCAGCAATACAGAAGCAAATGAGCGCAAAACGGTTGCTGAAGCCATTAAAGAATCCCAAAAAAAGATTACAGAGTTGGAGCGACAGCTAGAGACTGAGAAGGTCAAACTTGTTGAGCGTCAGAAGTTGCTTAGCACTCGTAATCAAAATTTAGAAAGTTTGAACAAGGCTAAGGATGCCTTGGATGAAGATATTGAAAAGATTGATGGTCGCCTGGAAGCTTCTAAGAAGCTTGTTCGCGAAAAAGAGAGTGAGCTTAAGGGTGCAAGACGCGAGTTGCGTAACCGAGAAGGTGCCGTCAGTGATTTAGAGCGTAAGGTTAAAAAACATGAAAACTCAGTGGACGAGCAAAAGAAGAAACTCGTTGAGTTTGAGAAGATTTTAAAAAAGTAAGTAAAGAGGATAGAAATGGCAAAAATTAGTGTAATTCACAGAAACATAAAAAGAAAAAGAATGGCAGCCAATCAGGCGAAGGCACGCGCGGCATTAAAGCAACAGCGTTTAGATCCTAGCCTTTCTGATGAAGAGAGAGACTTGGCTGAGTTAAAGCTTCAGAAGTTGCCTAAAAACGGGTCTGCTGTTCGCGTCGTGAGTCGTTGTTCGATGACCGGTCGTGGCCGTGGTGTATACCGTAAGTTTGGTCTTTCTCGTATTAAATTTAGAGAATTGGCTCTTGAGGGCCGCATTCCAGGTGTGACTAAAGCTAGTTGGTAGTGACCACTGGCTTTTTCGTCTTAGATTTTTAATTTTCTTCAAGGAGATACCTTAAATGCATAATCTGCTTATGACTGCACCCATTGTCGGCGCAATCGCATTGTTGATCGCTTTTATTTTAATTTATCGAATTCAGTTAATGCCTGCTGGAAATGCTCGCATGATTGAAATCTCTGGCTATATTCGAGAAGGTTCTAATGCCTTTTTGATGCGTGAATATAAAATCTTAACGGTTTACTGCATCGTTTTGTTTTTTATTCTTACTTTTAGTTCTTTAGGGATTCATACCGCTGCAAGTTTTGTGCTGGGAGCTTTGCTCTCTTTGGTTGCTGGCTTTCTAGGTATGAAGGCTGCAACCCTTGCAAACGTTAGAACTGCTCAGGCGGCAAAAGCTAGCGGCCGTGGCGTTGCTTTGATGGCTGCTTTTGATGGTGGCGCTGTTATGGGTCTTTGTGTTGCGGGACTAGGTCTTTTGGGCCTTGGTGGCATCTTCTTTTACTTTCATGAAGACACCGTGTTGTTTACCCATTTGATTCACGGATTTGGTGTTGGTTCTTCTTCGATCGCTCTTTTCGCTCGTATTGGTGGTGGTATTTATACCAAGGCTGCTGACGTGGGTGCCGATCTGGCTGGAAAAGTGATTGCGGGGATTCCCGAGGATGACCCCAGAAACCCTGGCGTCATTGCTGATAACGTCGGTGACAACGTAGGTGATGTCGCAGGTATGGGGGCTGATATTTTCGAAAGTTATGTGGCGGCTTCTGTCGCGGCGATGGCCTTGGCACTTACAATGGCTCCGGAATCTTTGGAAATGCTTTCTGCAAACTATGCTCGTTATTCAACTGAAGATTTACGCTTCATTGGAAAGTTTCTTCCTATCCTTCTCGCTACTGTTGGTTTGATTGTGAGTATGGGAGCTATTTTTGCTGTTCGCTTTTTTAAGGATAATTCACCAGCTAAGGTTTTGCGTTGGGCTCTTTTGACTCCTCCGGTAATTTTTATCGTGATCACTTGGGCTTTGGTTAAGCACTATGAACTTGGTATTGGCATTATGACTGCTGTTATATCGGGTGCTATCGGTGGTGGTATCATTGGTTTGATTACCGATTACTACACAAGCTCTACTCCTGTTGTGAAGATTGCAAAGTCTTCTTTGACAGGTGCTGGAACGAACGTCATTCAAGGTTTGGCTGTTGGTTTAGAGAGTGTGATCTTGCCTTTGTTCATTGTCGCTGTTGTGGCGTTTATGAGTTACAAATCGTTGGGCTTGTATGGAATTGCTATTGCGGCCGTTTATATGTTGGCTGTGAACGCAATGGTTATGACTGTTGACGCCTATGGACCTATCAGTGACAACGCTGGTGGGATTGCAGAGTTCACAGAAATGGGTAGCGAAGTTCGCGACATTACGGATGAGCTGGATGCTGTTGGTAACACCACTGCTGCTATTGGAAAGGGCTTTGCCATTGGTTCTGCAGTTTTGACGGTTGTGGCTTTGTTTGCAGCTTTTAAATCTGAGATTGATGCAAACCGTGTTGGTGGAATGAGTTTAGAGTTAACAGATGGAAGAGTTCTTGTTGGACTCCTCATCGGTGGAATTCTACCTTGTATTGTGGGCGCATCGACTATGAGAGCAGTTGGAAAAGCTGCTGAAGAAATCGTGCAGGAAATTGGACGTCAGTTTCGTGAAATTCCAGGCTTGTTAGAAGGCAAGGAAGGCGTTCGTCCTGATAGTGCTCGTTGTGTAGATATGGCAACAAAAGCAGCGCTTGGCCAAATGATTTTGCCTGGTATGGTGGCTATTGTGTTTCCTCCAGTTGTTGGGTTCCTGTTGGGTGCGGAAGCACTAGCAGGAATGCTTGCAGGAGCTATGGTTGTAGGTGCTGTTCTTTCTTTGTTTATGGCCAATGCCGGTGGAGCTTGGGATAATGCGAAAAAGTTCATCGAAAAAGGTGGGCTTGAAGGACACGGTAAAGGGTCTGAAGCTCATAAGGCCGCAGTTGTTGGTGACACTGTAGGTGATCCGTTTAAAGACACCTCGGGCCCAGGAATTGCAATTTTGATTAAAGTAATGAGCGTTGTCTCTTTAATGATTGCGAGCTTGATCGCTACACGCGAAGGTCTACTTTAAATCATTTAAAATTTGATTGAGTTTAAATTGAAAAGCCCTAACTAAGAGTAAATTCTTAGTTAGGGCTTTTTTCATATATCTACCTGAGAAAATCATCTTGTTTTTTTTGCGTTTGTGAATCTTTACAGGTTATTGATGCTGCGTTAACTCATTTGAATGTCGCTTAAGTTTCTTCCCGGGATTTTATTGATCTTCTTTTTCTCGCTTGCTCCCCTTCATGCTCAAGATGAATTGTCCTCTTTGACAGAATTTGAAAAGAAGATGTTAGGCAAGCCGCTAAACGCTTTAAATGGAAATTGTTTAGGAGCTTGCAAGTCAACCATGGTGTCTTCGGGATACTTGCCTGAATTGGTTTTGAGAGCCCACAAGGAAGAAGAGAAGCTTTTTAGACTTAGCCATGAGGGAATTTTTTCTTCTGACTTTTTTGAACGCCCTGAAGCAATGGTGCGCTTGTTTCGGCAGATTGGAATAGATGAAGAAGAGGTGGTTGCCTACTTGTGGATGGTTGGATTTAGCGGCTATTCGCAATTGCAGATAAAGGAATTCATGTTTCCACTAGTTGAACAAGCTTTGGAACTGCCTAGCGGGATTATTTCTAAGAACCTTTACGTTTCATCCAGGGACCAGGCGCGCCCCATTTTTTATAAAGCTGTTCAAGAATATACTAAGAGGGCCTTGAGAAGGAATCTCGAGTTTTGGAATTTAGATGACAAAGGAATCTATAATACGATTTTTGGCGAGTTTAACTTTGCTTGGATGTCTGTGCTAGATATTTTTGAGTCTCCTGAATTCAACGGGGACTATAGAAATTTCAAAAGAATTTTTCCTGAAGATAGAGAGGATCTTGGAATGGCTGTCTATACACCGAATAAGGTGGGTCCAGAAGGTTCCATAGAGGTGGACTTACGAGATGGTAAACAAGTGCCCTCAGGATCGATTATTGTTTATCGCGTTGGATCTGGCTACACAAAAGGAAAGGCCCTGGAGGGTGAAACCCGCTGGGATGACCTAGAAAATGCCGCTGAGGATCTTTTGGCTGTGGATGGAAAGCCTGGTCATGTCGAGGCTTGTGTCTACAGTGAGGGTGCCAACGGCAATTTCTATTGTTCCGATGGGCGCAAAGACAAGCCCGCCACTGAGTGGAGTTTGGATCGGGAGATCTTCGCCATATACCTGCCTGTTGAATCCATTTGAAGATGTACTCTATCGTAGGGAGCTCTAATGTTTAAATGGGCTCTAATGTCTCAGAGTTCGGAGCATTTCTTGAAAGTCATGAAATACATGTGGGTTATTTTCTTTTAAGTAAGATAGCTTCAGAACTTTTCCGGGTTGGATAAATGTCCATAGGCAAAGTTCAGTCTTCGACTCGGTAAAAAATGCCTTCATGTTTTGGGTGTCCACAGTGAGCGGAGTTTCAACACTATCTGATAACCATTGAACAAGTTCATCATCATTTGTAATGGATTGCTTGGAGATTGTTTCAATGGCACCTCTTTTAGGGAGTCTCAATGCGCGTGTTACTTCTCCAAATATCGTGAGATTAGGAACTTCTACCAAAGTCCATCTTTTAGGGATTGCGAAAGATAGATCGTGATTCTGGGAATAGAACCGTTCATAGGAGGCATGTCCTATTTCAGTACCATCTACTTCTGAGTTTGGTGAAAATCTGGCATGACCTGTTTCAAATCCGACTTGCAGAAAATCAAAATGGTCGCTAGCTGAAACGGCGAAAGCCAAATTTAAACTAATCACTATTAAAAAATATCTCATTGTTTATTCCCCCCTGATAGTGGAAAAAAGTTAAGTGCTAAATGATAGACTTCATCATTGCCGTCTTCGGTTGTAAGAACTTTGTTGAGGTTTTGTCGAAAATCTCTAATTAAGTTTTTAACGGCAGGCAGCCGCCTCTTAGATATAGCAATAGTTAGACCGCTCGTTTCTCTGTCTTCAGGAATAGTGTTTAAGATGGAAGCCATAGATAGGGAAGCAAATTGATAGTGGAGTCTTCTAACAATAAGTTTGTGTTCTGATTCATCTCCTGTCGTTAGCAATGCCTCGCTAGGTTTATATCCCGCTTCTCCCAGTTGAATAATTTGGAGCTTCTTTAAGCAGTCTAGCGCTTCTTTGGCTTGCTTGGTTGTGATGCGATTTCCCATTCTTTGAGCTACCCATTTTGGGTCGTCTTGAAAGTCGGCCAACAAAGTAAGTTCTCGAACAACGCATATATACCAATGTTTCAGAAACTCGGTCATCGTTCCGTCGACTTGGCTGGCCTGCTTTTGAGTTCGTGAACGAAGTTTTATGATTTGGTCTAAATAGTGTTTTTTATCGTCTGCGCTACTATCACAGTCGGTATATGAGACCAGGTTTTTAAAATATTCAATCTCGAGTTTTTCTAGGCCGAGGCCCCGGATAAAGTTGTTGAGATATTTATCTGTGATTCTTCGCTGGCCATCGATGACTAATTTTAAGTAGTTTGGGGAAGTAATTTTGGCTCTCAATGCGAACGAGCGATAGGAGAACTGTGGATTCTTAAGCTTTTTCTGGCGATAGAAATCCTTCAGATAAGCACGATAATCGCTGTATTCAAAAACATTGATGGCGACAGCCCCTGACACAGTATTCCCCCCCTGAAGTATTTATGTTAACGCCAAGTGGAGAAAAATCGAGCCTATATAAGTCTTTACAGCAAAAAATGATGGAACACCGTTAACAGCTGTTAACGGAAACTCTGGCTTCTAATGGAAATAACTGGGGAAATTTTGAGCGTTCGTATATCGTTAGATGATGTAGAGAGTCGAGAAGACGCCAAAAGTGTCAAGTTGTTGACTCTCCACATTCCCAAGTGCTGTCCTATCATCCCTTTTCGAAAGTGGGAGCGACTTCCCCAAAAGTCGCTCCCGCCCCATATACAGCCTATTTAACAATGATTTCAAGGTCGTCAGCAGAATCAAGCATAATTTGAGGGTTGGCTTGATTTGGATCCACCACGTTGAGTCTACCGCGAGCTTTGACTTCGATTTTATTGTGAACAAGTTTGTTTCGTCCACTTACAAAGTTTTGTGGATCTTTAGCCCAAGCTGCAGCCATTTTGTCTCGAATGGCTTTGAACTTATCCATATCCTCAAAATTTACAATTGTGTAGTTGGTCTTGATCCCAAACTCGTCTGTTTGAAGTAGGGCCCAAACGTCGAAAGAAACCTGCGGACTTTTAGGAAAAAGAATAAGTTCTCCTTGGAGAGTTGCCATCTTTTCATTCTGATCTTCAATCCGGTCGAAAACTTCTATGGGGTTCTCTACATTTGGATCAAGCTCCAAGTGTGTCGGTCTGCCTGGGTTTTCTTGGATAACATAATTTAAAATTATTTTATCATTCCTATAAAGATCACGGCTAAGTTCATTGCGTGTAACAAAGATAGGCACGACCATTTCTTTGTATTCAAGAACCAATATTTTTCCATCTGCATGAACGGCATGGACTAAAAATCGAGCACTATTTTTTGCCTTTAGTTCTTCTGGAATATTCTCAGGATAGTCATGTTTCGGAAGGCCTGGAGTTGGTTCATATTTTTTTAGCACTTCGATATTACTAAGTTTTATGTGCTTTTGAGGGCTGTCGTTGTCTGCAAATTTTCCAGTGATTCGAATTTTGTCGTGCCTTTGAAGGCTGGATAGGACCTTTTTTAACTCTTGATCTCGGGTGATCATCGACATGTGAACATAGTTGAAAAAGTTTTCTCGATCTCTATAGGTCGCCACATATAGGCCGTATTGAGCCACAGCCGAATGAACCTCTACAACAAGACCTTCGTTGGCGAGTTGTCTTTGAATTTCTTTGAAATCAAAATCTTGTTTGGTCACCGTCTCGTGTGAGTGTGGTGGCGTGGAACACGCTTGGAAGCTGAAAGCTCCCAACCCCATAAAAAAACAAATAGAATGTAAAAATCGTTTCAACATTTTGCCCCTCCTTTTCCCGTATCAAGGCAATCATTTAAATTCTAGGACTATTAGCAGTCAGACAGAGAGCTAGAAGGTCTTGTGTGGAAGACTCTCTAGGCGTCCCGCCTGACTGACGTAAACATAATCAAGTTTCTTTTGAAGCTCAGCTATATTGGAGGCACCGCCATAGGTGAGTCCACTTCTCAATCCACCAATGATGTCTGCCAAGACTCCGTCGTGATCTTCTCGATAAGGAACGTTGGTAGCGACGCCCTCGGCAGTTTTCCAATCGGACATGGGGCCCATAAAATCCTCTTGAGCTTCGCGGCTGGCCATTCCTCTATATTGTTTGTACTTTTTTCCATCGCTGTCTGTGAAAACAGCTCCTGGGGTAGGGGTTGTTCCAGCAAGCATGCCGCCCATCATTACAAAATCGGCGCCAAAGGCTAACGCTTTGACAACATCTCCAGGACTTCTAACTCCACCGTCACAAACTAAAGAGCGGTCGACTCTTGCACATTGTTGGATAGAAGAGAGTGTTGGAACGCCGAATCCGGTTTTGATTCGGGTGCTGCAAACAGAGCCTCCGCCAATCCCCACTTTAATTAGGTCAGCTCCACAAGAAGCTAGATAGTCTGCCCCAGCGTAGGTTGCGACATTTCCGGCCATGATGCAGAAGTTTTCTTCTTCGAGGAGCTCTTTTCGAAGAGTCTTTAAAACGCGACCAATGTATCGAGCGTGTCCATGGGCTACATCAATGACAAAGTATTGAGCGCCTGCATCGCGAAGGGCTTCAACTCTTTCAAACTCCTTGTCGGAACATCCAATAGACACAAAGGTTTTTTTGGGAGATTTTTTAAACATTTCCACATTTTGATCGACTGTGCAAAAGCGATGGAGGGCGCCCATTGCACCCTTTTCGGCCATGAAATTCGCCATATTGCTTTCGGTGATGGTGTCCATGTTTGAGGAAATGATGGGGAGGTCTAGTTTAAGTTTCTTACATCGACTGGTGCTGCTGATGTCTACAAGTCTTCTGCTTTCATAGTGATTGTAGGTGGGAATAAGTAGAACATCGTCGAAGGTAAAGGCTTGTTGGATTTGCATAGCGGATATGGTTTAGCAAAGGATTCAGGCTATGGCCAGCCCCGAAGGAAATGGCTGCGCCGAAGTAAGTTCTTTAATATTAAACACTTAGGAGGTCGACTTAGTTGGATGGATCTAGTTTTAAAGCTAAGGCATGAATCACGTTAGAGTCCAAGAGGTCAGATAGAAGCTCGTTGATCAGTCGGTGACGTTGAACGTGGTTCATTCCATTGAAGGACTTGCTCTTTGCAATAATTCTAAAATGCGCCCCACCGTGTTCTCTACTGCCAGCATGTCCAATATGAGCTTCACTTTCATCAATCACTTGAAGTTCTTCCGGGGAAATCTTTGCTTTGATTCGCAGTTCAATCTCTTCTTTCAAGGCTAATTTGCTCATAGCTGTGAGCATAGTATAGAAAAGAGCAATGGCCGAGATGTTGACCCGCAGATTTATTCTACATGGCCGAGTTCAGGGGGTGGGCTGTAGGGCTCAGGTCCAAGAATGGGCTCTATCTATAGGCAGCTTGTCCGGCTACGTCAAAAATTTGCACGATGGTTGCGTTGAGGTTTGTGCTCATGGTCAAAGTTGGCGGGTGAATGATTTAGAAAAGGCACTCCGAGAGAAGTTATTGTTTCCAGTAGAGGTAGATTTTGTGGAAACGGACGTTCTTTCTGAGGTCGAATGGCCTCCTGGCTTTGTTGTTCGTCGAAGCTGAGCAGCCTGCCTAATCAAAGCGGCCAATAATTTGAGTTTGCCGATTCGTTGACTCAAAGCCTGCTGCTTTAACCTAGCCTAAAGCATAAACTTAGAGGGTGGGATCTGCCGAGCTTATCATCGACCTAGATCATCTAGGACATAACTTTAAGGTATTACGTTTGGCATCCCTTAACCTACCGTCCTTTGCTGTCATTAAGGCGAGGTCCTATGGCCTTGGCGCAGTTGAAATTGCTAAATATTTTGAAAAGAACTTTCCTGTCGCAGAGCTTCCCCTGTTTTGTTTGGCACGCTTTGAGGAAGTTGAAGTCTTACGTAAAGCTGGCGTCACAAGGGATTGTCTTGTTATGAGTGGTTCCCATAGCCATGAGCTTTATGAAAACCTGTCACAAAGAGATCATCTTTGTTTTAGTAGCTTAGAAGATTTGCAGCTTTTTGCGTCCCGAAAAACATCAAAGAATATTGTAAAGGCCCATCTGCATTTCAATACTGGGATGAATCGTCTTGGCTTGTCGCCAAGCCTCTTAGAAAATCTGCCTGAAGTCATTCAACTGCTAAAAAGCTGTTCACAAAAGGGCATGGTCTTTGAGGGGCTCATGAGTCATCTTGCTTGCGCTGAACAAGAGAGAGTGAAGATGTCTGATTTTCAGTTGAAATCATTTGATAAGATTGTTTCGGCTCTAAAACTTTCTTGGCCCTCCATCTTGGGAGCCTTTCCAAAATGGATTCACCTAGAAAATTCCGAAGGTGTTGCGCATGATGTTCGCTCTTCGAACATAACTGCTATTAGACCAGGTTTGCATCTTTGGGGCATTCGAGAGGACACGTCAACTCCTCGGGCTAAGTATGAGCTTAAAGCCGTGGCCTGTGTTCGAGGGCGAGTGCGACAGATTCACGAATTAAAAAGTGGTGATGGAATTGGATACGGCTTGTCTCATATTTGCTCCAAGGAGACTCGATCGGCAACAGTCAATTTGGGCTACGCGGATGGATTGTTACGCCAAGCTGCAAACTCTTCAAAGTTGGGGTTGTTTATTGATGGAAAGCGCGCACCATTCCTGGGTAGGATATCTATGGATTTGTGTTCGGTCGACGTTAGTGAAATGTCGCAAGTCAAAGTGGGTGATTGGGCTTATTGGATTTGCGCCGAACAACCTTTGGAAAAGATTGCCACAGAACTTCAGACAATCACTTACGAGATGCAATGCTCCTTAGGAGCTCGTCTTGTTCCAGTTTACAAGGGAGCTTCTTAGATGTTCACTGGATTTGTTGGTTACATTAGATACTTAGGCACCCTCACTTTGTTTGCGACCCAGTCGATTGCTTGGCTCTTTGTTCGGCCGTATCGCTTTCCTCAGTTCATTGATGAGATGGAATTTATTGGCAATCAAAGTTTGTCAATCATATCCCTTACGGGCTTGTTTACTGGAGCCGTATTGGCCTATCAGTCTTGGATTGCTTTCGATATTGTAGGAACGGACTCTTTGGTAGGCGTGAGCACTTCACTCGCTTTGGCTCGCGAACTAGGTCCAGTTATGACGGCTATTGTTGTTACAGGTCGCGCTGGTGCGGCCATGACAGCCAAAATTGGTCTAATGCGGGTCTCTGAACAAATAGATGCCTTGGAAGTTATGGCGATTTCTCCAAAGCAATATCTTATAGCGCCTAAGATTGTCGCAGCTGCTATAGCAACGCCGTTTCTCGCTGGAATATTTACACTTGTTGGAAATGTTGGAGGTTACCTTGTAGGGGTCTTTCTTTGCGGAGTTGACCCAGGAGTTTACATTCATAATCTCAAATCATTCTTAGCTCCGTGGGACATTTATCACGGCTTGATAAAATCGATTATCTTCGGTTTCGTGATTGCTACCATTTGTTGTTACAAGGGTTATACAACCAAGAACGGTGCTGAAGGTGTCGGGAAGTCAACCAATGAGTCTGTCGTGCTCGGAATTGTTTTCACGCTTGTCATGGACTATTTTTTAAGCGTTATAATTCCGACTGGAATGAGGTCGCAGTGATGAATAGTTCAGCAGCAGCAATTTCATTCAGAGGTGTTCATAAGCAGTTCTCTTTAGATCAGGCCCCTGTTTTAGCCGGACTTGATTTAGATATAAAGCAGGGAGAGATACACGTCCTCATTGGGTTTTCTGGGACCGGGAAGTCGGTCACCATTAAACATGCCTTAGGATTGATGAAGCCAGATTCGGGCCAAGTGAGTGTTTTTGGGAGCGAGATCGCTGAGCTGAACGATTATCAGCTTCGTGAAATGCGCATGAATTTTGGAATGCTCTTTCAGGGGGTTGCTCTGTTCGACAGTTTAAGTGTGTATGAGAACATTGCTTTTCCTTTGAGGGAGCATCGCAAGGAAATGTCTGAACAAGAAATACGACATCGAGTTGAGGAGCTCTTGCTCAAGGTCGAGTTAGAGAAAGCCATTCAGAAAATGCCGGAGGAATTGTCGGGTGGAATGAAGAAGCGAGTTGGCTTAGCAAGAGCAATGGCTCTTAAGCCGAAGATTCTTATCTGTGATGAGCCCACGACCGGTTTGGACCCTGTAACCGCTCAAGTCATTGACACCTTGATAGAGAAGTCAACTCGAGAGGTTAATGCAAGTGCATTTTTAGTGAGTCACGACATACATGCCGCGATTCGCATTGCCGATAGAATTAGTATGATTTTGGAAGGTAAAATCATAATTACGGAATCACCAGAAGGTTTCAAAAGATCACAACATCCAGTTGTGTTACAGTTTTTAGAAAGTGCGGGGGTAGTATGAGGGAACCATCTAAGGGTTTTGATCGAGAGCTACAAGTAGGGCTCTTTGTCTTCCTCTCTTGTTTGATTATAGCGGCCTTTTCATTTCGGATTACGGATTCACCAATATTTCGGAAGGGAAATGATTTTGTCGTTTATTTGAGTGATGCGACCGGTATCTTTAAAAACTCAAAAGTGAAAATGGCTGGTATTGACATTGGTATTATAAAGAAGATCGAGCTTGATGACGGGAAGGCAAGGATTACGATTCTCGTGGATGAAGGGAATGTTATTCCAGAAGGTTCCATTGTCGTTCCTCGGCCGTTGGGTATTTTAGGTGATAAATATTTGGAGGTTCAGCTACCGAAGGCCCAAGGAGAGCCAGAGGCTAGTAACGGCAAATATCGTTCACGAAGTTTGTTGGACTGGATATTCCCAAGTGCAGTCGCTGAAGAGGCTAGAAAAAATTACAAGTCAGGCGATGTTTTGCAGTCTAAGGAAAGTGCTGCAACGATGGACGACGTTCTTAAGAAGGTGGGTGATGCCAGCACTGACTTAAAAGACATTTCCCATGAGGTTAAGGGCTTCGTTAAAGACAATCGGAAAGAGCTTACTGAGTTTATTTCTTCTTTAAATAGAATCTCATCAAAGATAGAGAACACTCTAAACGATCTAGATTCCGATAAGATTAGTGCAGACATTAAAAGACTAAGTGAGGCGGCAGGAGAGCTAGGGGAAAGTGCCAAGAACGTTAGAAAGATAACAGAGAAAATTGATCGAGGAGAAGGGACGATTGGAAAACTCGTGAACGACCCCGAGACGGTCGACCAGCTCAATCGAACCTTAAACACGATTAATGCTGTTGTAGAGCGAGCAAGGCGCACACGAATTATTGTGGACATCTATGGGGAGCAACTCTTTGATGATTCGGTTACTAAAACTTACGCTGGATTTTCGATTATGCCTCGTGAAGACGTTGGCTATAGGGCGCAGCTTGTTTTTGACCCAGCCGGAACTGAGGAAAATACGGTCACCGAAGAGTCTGTAAACGGTGGCGCTACAACGACAACTACAAAACGGGTGACGACTCTTAATGAACTTAAATATTCACTGCAGTTCATCAAAAAAGTGGGGCCTATGGGTATTCGACTCGGTGTTTTTGAATCTTCAGGGGGGTTTGCATTGGACTGGGAAGCTTGGAGGAAAACACTTTGGTTAAGTGTTGAGGCTTTCGACTTTGGGCGAGATGCTAACAATGCACACGTTAAGGCTTATGCAACGGTCAACTTTCTTCGATATTTTAATTTAAGTGCAGGTGTTGATGATGCCTTTGCGAAAACGGGGGCTTCAAGAGAACGTTCCTTTTTTGCTGGAATCGGACTTCATTTTGACGACGAAGACATTAAGATGCTCTTTGTCTTGCCGGGAGTGCCTTAATGACAAAAAAGAAGAAGACCTCTAAGAAGGATTTTTCGAACATTACCCATACGGATTTGTCGATGACAAGCGGTGGCTCTAGCGAGTTAGATGATTTGTTAGGCGCGAAAGCTCTAATAAAGCAGGATGAACCGGCGGCTTTGTTGCGAGTTCTTCCTGGTCGTTTGAATGATGATCTGAAAAAGCGATTAAGTGTTCGCTTGTCCATCGAAGACATCAATCAAGTGGGGATTCATCCTATAGTTCTTGGTCCGATTGCAGCAGACCTTTTGCACTCTTTGGCTTGTGCGGGATCGTTGGGGTCCCGAGATCAAGTTCTTTTGGCAGACAATCGTTGGCGCGAACTTGTTGATGTTTACCCAGATTTAAAGGGATTGATTCTAGAGGGCGATGACCTAACTTACACAGCCACGGAGACTTTAACCGAGGCTTCTACTAGCGATAAGGAAGACTCCACTTTTACGGGTTCTTATAATGAGGCTGAGGCTTTGGAGTTGGAAGGGGTTCCTGCTCCTTCTAACCAGGTTGAAGCTCGTGAATCTATTACATCGGTCAGCCATGTTGTTGCTAAGCGGCCAGCGGCAGCGAGTGCCCAGAAGCGAAGCGCACATTTTAATAAAGCTGCTGAGCATACGCGAGAAATAGACACGCGAATTTGGTTGCTTCCGGTGGCGGTGCTTCTTGTTGGCCTGTTTGTTTGGCAGTGGCCCTCATTGAAAGAGAATCGAGAGGAAGATCCAGCAAAAGCGGGTGTTGAGTTTAGGCGGAGGATGGACGAGAAGAGGATTGCGATGCTTCCTGATAACTTGAAGCCAAAGCCAGTTTCGAATCTATTCGACGGTCAAAGCGTTTTACAGAGAAAGTTAAGACCCTATATGGAGAGTTACGAACGAGGGAGTTTGTATCTGAATCAGGAGGCCATTCGTGTCATTGAAGGAATCTCTAGCCCTGCTTCAGCGTCCTTTCAAGCCAGGGTTTCGGCAACAAATCTATTAGCCGTGCAGGCTATTGGGAAGGCTCAGTATACTGAGGCGAGGAGATTGTTGTCTCCAATTTTAATAGCAGCTCCAACGGATGTTGTTTCTTTGCTTAACTCGGCAATACTAGAGTTGGCTTCGGGAAACCTTCCAGAGGCAAGACGTTTGGCTGTTTCTGCACAAAGACTGTGTGGGTCACCTCATTGCTGGTTGGCTTATAGTTTGCTTGGAACCATCGAAGCCCAGCAGGGTAGATATGAACAATCCAAACTACTGTTTGATAGTGCCTTAGCTTCAAATCAAAATATTTTGGTTTATGGAATGTGGATGGCAACTTTTGAAGAGGCCCCAAGGAATTTACAGGTAAAACTAGATGCCTTACTTAAGCGCGCTATCTGGACCGATCCAGATCGTCATTTAGACTCGCCTCTGAGAGCGCCAGTCGCCTTACATTGGGTTTATTCTGTTGCTTCAGACGGATGGCGTTCGGCTAGCGGATTTACCTCTGCTTTAAGTTCTGGTCAGAAAAAGTATGTGCAGTGGTTGTTGGGCAGTAATCCTTTTGTTCCTTTGACGGAGTCTTTGGAGGCAGTTGCCAAGGATCTAGCGCGGGAAGAGAGCTCTCTTTCCCAAACTTTATATGCTTATGTCTTAAAAGAATTAGGAAAATTTGAAGACGCTTCTCAAGTTTTATCTAGGAGTATTCAACTTGTGGACTACTCTCAAACCAGGAGCTCTTGGCCATGGACCTTGGCTGGGAATGTAAACGAAGAGCGTGAGATGATTGATCAGGCCATTTATTATTATCAAAACGCTTTAAGCCGCAATCCTCGTGATGTGAACTCCATCTATGGTTTGGCTGTAAGCATGAGAGATAAGGAAGATTATAATGGGGCACTCCAGAAGATTGCAGAAGTTCTTCGTTTGGACCCAAGCTATGCGCCTGCTATTTTAAGGTTGAGACGCTTAGAGTGGCATAGAAAATGGAATTATAGATAGAAGACTTGAACAGGTGTTTTGATCAATGTTGTTGGGGGCTAGAGGGCGCGAAATTGTATGGCGGATGGAATATCTGTTTCGGCTAATCCACGCTCTTTGAGGATTTTCCTGTAGCTACTCAGTAGGTCTCTTCTCTGGTGAAAGAGTTCCTGTCTCCAGACTGGATCCGATATGACTAAGCAAAGGGTAAGTTTGTCTTTAATCATGCTAACGCCCCTAAACTCAGAAACCTTTAACAAAGCTGGGCCGGCAATTTGCCTCCATGTCTCTGCATAGGAGATGAGTTTGTTGCGTGAAATCGCTTCACTGAGACGGAATATGGGTCGTTGCATGCTTATTTAAAGCTTTAAGGGTTCAGGTTTATCTTGTCATCTGTAAAGCACTAACTTGCGAGAAACGGCTATAAAAAGCAACACTTTAGCTTGGCGCGTTGTAAATGGGGGGGGTGAGTGATGTTCAGGAGCATTTGATAAAAGATACTCGCCATTTGTTCTACTCAAGATGCTCTCTACTTGATAGAACTAGGCGCTCAATGAATAAGTTCGTGTTCCCTCTTTTGCTTGCACTTCTTTTTGGCTGTGGTTACAGAGTTGCCCAAGACGAAGTGAAGATTGATATAGGGGATGGGCAATTCCTTAAAAACCCTAGAATTTTTATCCCAATTTTTGATAACACAACTGCTTATACAGAGGCTGAACCAGAGCTTACTCGTGCAATAAGAAACACTCTTCAATCTCAGCGCGGTCTTGAAGTTGTGAACAATCGATCCAATGCAAATTTAATCTTGTTGGGAAATGTTGTTAGTTTTCAGAGAAAGCGTGATGAGTCGTCAACGACAAAGGGCACGATGGATTCTGAAGATAGCGGTGGAATTGCTGATGGAGAGCTTGTTTCACCTGCAATTACGATCGACGTGTCTGTGGATTTATCTTTAATCTATCCGGATTCGAAATTGGGCGTTGATAAACTCCTTTGGATGAGAAATTTCTCCCGTTCCGCGACCTATCGAAGTTCTGAGCGTTTGATTCTTAGTGAAGGGGCTTCGGCTGCTCCGTTTATCAATCGATCTCGTGAAAAGTTGAGTTTAAAGCGTTTGAGTGAACAAATGGCCGATGAAGTAGTCGATCAAGTAAAGCAGGATTTTTGATTGTGAAGAACATGTCGACCTTGTTTGATCAAATCAGTTCTGGGAAAACCCCCCATGGTGTTTGCTTAAGAGGGGAAGATCCATTTTTATTTTCCAAACTTTTTTCAGCGTATAGAAAGAATGGTTTGGAGTTAAAGCGTTTTGTTTTACCCGCTGTCGGGCCCGGGGTGGACGTTGAGGCTGAGGCTTTTTCTATGAGTCTCTTTGGTGGAGGCGTCTTGTTGTGGCTTGAATGTAAAAAGGCCCCGTCGGGTTGGAACAAGGACGCTAAATCTTTGTTTGATAAGATTTTGAACACTGCAGACGGTCAAGGTTTGGCTGTTGTTTTGGTTATGCCGCAAGACAAGAGAATTAAGACTCCATCTAAGAGTCTTGAGGAATTTAGTTGTGAGTTAAATTTTAGCGAACGAGCAACCTGGATCGCTAAGATGAATCAGGAAAGAACCGGGTCTCTGGATAAAAAACGTTTAGATTTTTTACTTCATTTTGAAGAACCCTTGATGGTCATTGATAATTGGATTGAGCTGTGGACCTTGGGTGGTGACTTGTGGGCTAGCTCGGCTTTGGCTTGGGGGGATGTAGATTCTCTAAATGGAGCGTTGGCTCTTAAGGGTGAGAACCCTGCTTTTGCGTGGGTTGATTCGGTGGTTGAAGGAAATGGACCAAGGGCCATGCGCTTGTTGGAGCATTTGCTAGATCAAGGCAGTGACCCTATCCAGCTGACGGCGTTGCTGGCCAAAAGTGCTCGAATTTTAGCCAGTGTTGTTGCCAGAGAGTCGACTTCTGGCTTTCCTCCTTTTTTAGTAAAAAAACTTCAGTATAAAGGTTCTGCTAGAAGTTTAGATCTCTTAAAGAAATGCGCTGAATTGGATGTGGCTCTTAAGTCGAGCCCCAAAGACGCTCGAGCCATGCTCCTTCGATTGTGTGTGTAGGTTTTGAGTTAGAGCCCTAATCTGTTTTCAATTTCAATAACTTTTTCTAAACTTTGATTGTGGAATTTCACGCTGTTTCCAGAAGGAAGCTTAAGGGCGACTTCCGGATTGAGGTTTTTGTTCATTGCTCTTGTGTCGAAATTTAAGTTCGGAAACTGGGAGATGAACTCCGCTAAGGGAGTTGGGGTGACGCATTCAATGTGCTCAAGGCCCAATGGATAGGGGGAATTTTCTTTAGGGAAAGGGACTTCTATGCAAAAGATTTCTTTGTCTAAAGTCTTAATAGCCTTGTGCAGCTTAAAAGTTGAGATGGGGCGACCGTTGATGAGGGCTTCTGATAGGAGTGTTCCTCGCGTGGAAAGTTGTTGGGTGTATATTTTATACTCTTCATCGCTAGAGACCCTTAAGCAAAAATGGTCGATTTCCAGAGTATAAACATCGAGCCCAAGGCCCAGGGCTTCTTTGCAGACAGATTCAATAAAATCGGGGGCGTCTTTTAAGTATGAGTCAATCTCCATAAAAGATGAACTAACATAGATGCCCGGAACACTCTAGATTGAGGACAGTGTTCCGGGCATTGGGGATCTATGGTTTTATTCTAAGCCACGTTCAATGCTTAGAATGAGGCGGTAGGCGTCGTTGTGTCGTCCAGCTTGCATGTAAGATCGAACTAAGGCTAACTGCTCTTTTAGGAGGGTGTTGTCGTTGTCATCTTCCTCAGGAACAATTTTTACAGGAGTGCCCATCTCTGTGATGCAATCGATAAAGTTGTATGTTTTGGCTTTGCAAACACTAACCTCTTCTTCGATATAAAACTTATTCAAAGCTTCTTCAGCACACTCGAGTTTGTCGTATGTTTTTGAAAAACACAGAGAGGAAACCTTTGGGTCAAGGTAGGTAGCGTCTTTGATGGAATTCATGCAATCAGAGCTATCGTATTTGAGCTTTTGACATTCAATGCGAGCCTTGACCATAGACTCGGTGGCATCTTTTTGGGTTATTGGATGAGTAAGGTTAGCAGCGTTGCCGTGTAGGCTTAGGGTGGTTAGGGCGATGGCTACTGTTTTGATTATAATGTATTTCATGTTTTCTCTCCTTCTAAAGTAAAAACTAAGAAGAATGATTCAATAGACGTGCCAGCTATAAGAGATTGTATTTAAAGGGTCAGCATTGAGGGGAAGTGGGACACTGTCAAATTTGTCAGACGAAGTTTTCGTTTAGATTAGAACCAGGGGTTGCTGAAACACTCTGGCGACATGTTTGAAGCCCAACCGCTAATAAAGTTAGCCTTGGAAATTCCGCCCGAGCTGTGCGAGGAAATTAGATTGTTTGAGTCGTAGACCAGTCCAATGTGGCCGGACCAACCAATAAGGTCACCGGGTTTGGCCTCTCTGCAACTTATTTTTAATCCTCTAGATCGTAAATAGTTTCTATAGGTGGTGCTAGTTCGATAAGAAATAGTGTCTTTACCGAGTGCACTCAGGGTTTTGTTAATCATGGCAGTGGTCGCGTGGGAACAGTCCCAACCTTTGGGTCCGTTTCCATTGTAAACATAATAGGTTTTAAGCTCTAACATTTGATTTGCTATAGATAGAAAGGTGGCTCGTGGAGTGCTGCTTTTAGATTCTCCCTTTTTTTCCTGATTGGTGGCACGGCTTTCGGAGGGGGCTTTGTGCCTTTGGGCAAAACTTGATGGAGAGAGGAGTAGGGTGGTGCTCAATAGGACTAAGGTTAGTCCTGTGTGTGCCCCCAATTTTTTGGTCAAAAGCATAGTTCTATAATATCTGCGAAACTGTTACTCTTGTGAGTAATGAAACCGTCAATTAACGCCAAGATTTTGCTGCTGGGAGCAGTTTTAGTATCTTGTAGCTGGAGAGGTCCGGCGAGTTCTGATTCTGGCCGCGCACCCTCTTCTGCTGAAGGCGCCCTCAATTCGGGTGAGCTGGAGGCGCCGGCTGCTAAAGTTTTGGGTCAGTATTTGGCCTTGCTAAATGAAGGCTCCTTTTTAACTCGTGAGCAGGCCCATGAAAAACTTGAAAAGATTCCAGCCAACGAAAAAGATCTCAGTGGAAAAGATGTTGCTTATATTTTTAATGCCTCTCAAATGAGAGCTGTCTCAGGGAGCGAGAGCCTTAAAAGTGTGTTGATTGAGTATCGAGTTGTTGGAAGCGTTGACTCAGAGGCTGGCTTTCAGCAAATACCTGAGGTGGCGGTTTTTGCCTTGTTTAATTTACAAAAGATTAAAAATAATTGGCGAATTGTGCATCGTAAATACTTTCACGACGAGTATGTGGGGCCTTTTTTGAATGTCGATGCGGGAGTTCGTGAGCTTGTTAAAATCAACAAGCCCACTTCGAGCCTTGAATCTCTAAAAAATTAAAAAGCTAAGTGCAGTGGGTGAAAGAAAGCTTAGTTGCTCTTCTTTTTGCGACCAGCAGCTTTTTTCTTCTTTTTAGCTCCTACTTTTTTCTTAGCAGCGGTCTTTTTCTTAGCAGTGCTTTTCTTTTTAGCGGTAGTCTTTTTAGCTGCGTCGTCAGATACAGGTGCTGACTTTCCGGTTACAACTGAGTTTAAAGCTTGAGTGAGTTTTGAAACTCTTCGCGCAGCAGTCTTCTTGTGAAGAACACCTTTGCTGGCTGCTTTCATCACGATGGAAACAGCTTCTACAACGCTGTCTTTAAGTTTATCCGCAGCGTCCTCGCTACCTTCTTGAATCATGCCGTAAGCCTTTTTCAAAGCCGTTTTTACTTGGCTTTTGTGGCTCCTGTTACGAGCAGTCTTGCGAATTGTTTGTCGAACGCGTTTTTTAGCAGATTTTGTATTAGCCATTGGCTGCAAAATATAGACAAGCCTAGGCTAGTGTCAACTAAACTTTCACGCTTTGCCAAAGAGATTCGAGTTCATCCATGCTTAAGTCTGTGAGCTGTAGGCCAACTTTAGTGGATTTTTCCTCCATTGCCCTGAAGCGCGAGACAAACTTCTGGTTGCACTGAGAAACGCAGGTTTCGGCGTTCCAGCCCCTTTTGCGGGCGTATTGGCCAAGAGCAAAAAGAAGATCTCCAAACTCCTCCTGAGCCTCGGCTTCGTTTTGGCTTGAGTTAATCTCCTCAATTTCCTCAGCGACCTTTGCCAAAACCTGGGTGGCGTTCTCCCAATCAAAGCCAAATGAGGCCGCTTTTTCACCAATTCTTTGGGCTCGGGCTAGTGCCCCCATGCTTGCGGGGATCTTTTTTAGGCTCTCCCAGGCGGTCTTTTGGCCACTTTTTTCCTTTTGCTTACGTTGCTCCCACTGCTTTTCAACGGCAGAGGCGTCTTGGAATCGTTCTGCATTGGGGTCAAACACGTGTGGATGCCGGCGGATGAGCTTGTCGGCTACCTTGGAGGCCAATTGGTCAAAGCTTGTGATCTGGGCCTCTTCGAGCAGCTGTGCGTGGAAGGCTATTTGAAAAAGTAGATCACCAAGCTCTTCTTGAAAGTGGGCTGATTGGGGAGATTCCTCTAAAACGGCTTCTTGGTATTCGTGGAGTTCTTCAAAAAAATAGGGAATCAATGTTTTGTGAGTCTGTGCTTTGTCCCAGGGGCAGCCATGTTTAGGGTCTCGTAATTGACGCATTGTGTTTATAAGTTTTTGAGTTCCATTCATGAGTCAATCCTCCATCTTGTTGCGGCGCGTGGTCAAGCTTAACCCTCGTGCTACAATATGCCGATAAGGTTTGTAGATGAAAAAAAGCTCACTGCCAAGGTTATCAAGCACCAAGCTTGAGAAGCTTTGGGAATATTTTAGCAAGTCAGGATTACGGGTGTATGTTCAAGACATTGTCGTTTGTTTCCTTGTGGTTTTTTTAATTCTTTTAATGACCCGTCACACAGCAAGCTACAAAGACATTCCAAACCTACTCGAAGGAGAGGTGGCCTCTAGAACAATTCGTGTCGGAGATACCTTAGAAATTAATGACTATGCTGCTAGTGCCCTTGAGCGAGAAAAACTCTTGCGGAATGTGCCACGCGTTTTTGACTATGATCCTTTTGCGATCGATCGTGCTATTTCTGAATGGAAGGCAAATGTTCGAAGTGTCCGCGCTATTCGGGCAAGTGATTTAGAAAGAACGAAAATCTTTGCTGAAAAATACAGTCATGTGGCTTCTTTTAAGTCCGCTGACATTGCTTTGCTTTCAAAGCTTGGCTTCTCTCGTGGTGTGGAGCTTGCGATCAATAGCACCTTGGGGCCATTGCGAGACTTTAAAGTGGTTGAACAAGCCGAGGAAGCCCGTCGCGGAATGGAGGTTTTTAATCTTCAAACTAAGAAAAGCGAGCTTATCAAGGGACGCATGTTGGGCACTGTGATTAGTTTAGATGATGTTGCTCCCATGTTGTTGAATTCTAGATTCTACGGCAACTTTTGGAAGGACGTGACCCTCCGTCAAAGACGCACTTTGGTCTATTTACACTCTAGGCTTTTGGTGCCAAACGTGACCCTCAACAAAAAAGAGACCGAGACAAAGCGGAATGAAGCTCTCGGAGAGCTTCGCCCGTTGATTAAAAAAGTTCTTAAAGGCGAAGTGGTGGTTCGAGCTGGGGAAAGGGTTTCTAAAACCCAGGCCGAAATTTTAAGAGAGTTAAGAAGTCGTCAACAAAGGGCGCTGCCATGGGCAGAAGTTCTTTTTGAAGCTATTTTTGGAGCGCTTTGCTTTGCCCTTTTTATCTATTTTATAAGAAGTCAGTTTCCGCGGCTTCTAGAGAACACCAAAGACAACATGCTCTCGGTTTTCTTGCTTTTGGTTTCTTTGGCGACGTTCAAGTTAACTCTAGTTTTCATGATGGACATCATTGCCGAGCGCTTTGACTCGGTTCCGGCCCCTTTCTTTTTGTTTCTAATTCCGGTTGCGACCTCTGCGATGATCATTCGTTTTCTCATGAAGCCACAGATGGCGATCGTGTATTCTTTGATTTTTGGTCTTGGTGCAGCTGTTTTACTCGAGTCTGCATCTCTTTATGGCGCCTATGCCGTTACGGCCTGTCTGTCAGGGGCTTTCTTCTTGCGAAGTTGTCGTAGTCGAAATGATTTGTATAGAGCCGGATTCTTTTCGGCTTTGGTTTGCGGAACCTCCGCTTTTTTCCTTGTTTTAAGTTGGGGCGGTGGGTTGCCGGTAAATTCAGATTACATTCGAGAAATTGGAAATACTGGGCACAATGCTCTTTACGCTGCAGTGTGGGCTTTTGCAGGAGGCTTTGTTGGTGGGTTCTTAGCCTCGGCCATTACATTGGTTATTACGCCGTTGTTTGAAAGTCTTCTGGACTACACGACCGATCTAAAGCTGATTGAATTATCTCGAATGGATAATCCTCTGTTGAGGGATTTAGTTTTAAAGGCGCCGGGAACCTACCATCATTCAATTCTCGTTGGCTCTCTCTGTGAGGCAGCTTGCGAAGCCATCGGAGCAAACCCCTTGTTGGCTCGAGTGGGAGCTTATTATCATGACATCGGAAAAATTGGGCGCGCAGAATACTTTGTAGAAAATCAAAGTGGTGGGGTGAGTCCTCATGACAACATGAAGCCGCAGCTCTCAGCTAAGATTATCATTGCACACGTTAAAGAGGGAAAAGTGATGGCTGAGAAAGCCAAGCTGGGTCGCTCTATTGTTGATTTTATCATGCAACATCATGGAACCTCTCTGGTGAGTTATTTCTTCAACAGAGCAAAGCAGATGGCTGCTCAGCCTGGTTCGGATGTGGACCCTGAGGAAATTAAGGAAGAAGACTATCGCTACCCGGGCCCGAATCCTCGCTCTAAGGAAGCGGTTATCATGGCTTTAGCCGATTCTTGCGAAGCAGCGACTAGGTCTTTAGTGGAGCCTACCCCTGCTAGGGTCGAGGCGATGATCAATAAGATTCTTACAAAAGCCTTTGATGAGGGACTGTTGGAAGATGCGGAAATTACTTTGCGCGAGATTTACTTGGTTGGTAAATCTTTTAATCGAATCTTGCTGGGGGTTCACCATCAACGGGTTGAGTATCCCGGCCAAGAAGATCAGTTACCGCCACCTGCCTCTAAAAATTCAAATGACAAAAAGCTTTTAAAGTCTGTTAAATAGTGTCTGTGGTAAAACTAGATTTAACATTGAGCTTTCAAGATGCCGAGCAAAAGGCTTTGTTCCCTTTGAAGCAGTCTCAATTAAAAAAAATTGTTGGAGTCGTTTTTAAAGAATTGAAAAGCTCCGCAGAACTGGAAGAAACGGTAAAGCTGGTTGGTGCGCCAAGTTCTATTGGTGTTTACGTTTGTGATGATTTTGAAATCAGACAAATGCAAATTCGATATAAGAACCTTAAACGAGCTACGGATGTCTTGAGCTTTTGCACCCGAGATGACCCGAACAACGATCGTAGCGGGTATCTTGGAGACATTGTTGTTTCAGTAGAAACAGTGATTCGAAATGCAAAACGATACAAGAGGCCTGTTCTAGAAGAGTATAGGAGAGTTTTTATCCACTCTGTGCTCCACCTGTTGGGTTTTGAGCATGTGGGAGTATCTGCAGCCCGTCGGAATAGAATGCGGAAAATAGAGAAGCGAGTTTTAGGGCTTATCAAAAAGAGTCTCTAGGGGGTGGCTTGTTTGTCAGGCGCTCTAAAGCTATAAATGGTATTTATGAGCGAAAAGTTGTCTGAGTTAAATCAAAGAGTAGAGCTTCTTCGGAGGTCTCTTTGACGTTGATGGGAAAAGACGTCGCATCGAAGAAATTCAAAACTTAGAGGAATCTCCCGAGTTTTGGAACGACAATAAAAAAGCGAAAGATATTTTAAAAGAAAAAAGTTCCTTAGAAATGGTGACAGAGCCATTTTTTAAAAGTGCTCAAATGCTCGAAGATGTTCAAGTCCTGATTGAGCTATCGGCAGAAGAAGGTGGTTTAGATGAAGCCTCCAAGGCTGAAGTTGAAAGCACCTTTGAATCAGTCGAGGCCTCCTTACGTGAGTTAGAAGTGGCTAAAATGCTTTCAGGCGAGCTTGATTCGGGAGATTGCTACGTAGAAATAAATGCAGGAGCTGGTGGAACCGAAGCCTGTGACTGGGTAGGCATTCTCGCTCGAATGTATACACGGTATTTTCAGGACCGTGGATTTGATTTTGAAATGACTGATTTTACCGACGGCGATGGCGCTGGCTATCGATCGATTAGTTACGAAGTTCAAGGATCCTTTTCTTATGGTTTTTTAAAAGCTGAAATCGGGATTCACCGTTTGGTGCGCATCTCTCCTTTTGATGCGAATAAAAAGAGGCACACAAGTTTTGCTTCAGTCTATGTTTATCCTGTTATCGATGAGGATATTGACGTGGAAGTTCGCACTGAAGATTTGCGAGTGGATACCTACCGTGCCAGTGGCGCTGGTGGACAGCACGTGAACAAAACAAATTCAGCTGTTCGTATGACTCACGCTCCTTCTGGGATTGTGGTGCAATGTCAGGCGGAACGTTCCCAGATACGAAACCGTGAGCGAGCGATGAAAATGTTAAAGGCTCGTTTGTATGAGATGGAAATTCAAAAAAGACAGGCCGAAGCAGATAAAGAAAATTCTGAAAAGCGAGAAATTGCTTGGGGCTCTCAGATCCGGAACTACGTTTTGCAGCCGTATCAACTGATTAAGGATGTAAGAACTAAATACGAAAGCTCGAATGTTCAAAAAGTTCTTGATGGAGACATTCAGCCCTTTATTGAGTCCTATTTGATGATGAGCACAGATACGCCAACTCAAACGAGTTAGCTTTGCAGTGGTTCAGAAACACTTTGACTGGGCCTTAACTGAATCTTGTTTGTTAGTTCAGTTGTCGAACCGATAAAATTACTAGCTAGAGATTCTAGTTACGTTGAATGTAACCGTAAAGTTTTTTAACAAGATGAATAGGGGTTTTGGGGATGAGTGCATTCTTTCGTATTTTAATAGGTTCGGCTTTTTTTATGATGTTGAGTGTTTCTCAACCGGCTTGGTCGGGTGGTTCAACCCCTCCTATCCCTGCGCCTGAACCAACACCAACTCCTGAGCCTCTGCCGGAACCCGATCCCAATAAGCCAAGTGTCATCGGTTTTAGTCTATACGATGAAATTACCGGCGCAGATGTTGTCTACAAAGACATTCAAAATGGAGACACGCTTGATCTAGAGCTGCTTCCCTCTTCTGCACAGTTAAATATTAGGGCAAAAGTCAACGATCTAGCGGTTAGCGTTGCTTTTGGTTTTGATGACCAGCCTCGTAGAGTGGAGAATGCGGCTCCTTACACGGTATTCCTTGAAGATGGATCTGGAGAGGTTTCTTTAAGTAATGGCAATCACACTTTTTATGCAGAGGCCTATTCAGATAAGAATGCAGGAGGAGTTAAGGGCGAACGTTATAGTATTAGTGTTCGTATCGTTGGTGCTGGAAGCGCAAATCCAAATCCGACCCCAGGGCCTGAGCCCGGACCAACTCCAGAGCTGCCTCCTTCTGACTACGACCCTAGAAAGGATCCTGCCTATAATGGGTTTAAGTATCGTCCAGGACAAGGGTATAGCGGTGGTAAATGGAAGCTCCCTGCTCCTCCGAGTTGTGTGAAAGACGTCACTAGAACGATCACAGTCAATGGAACTTTTGATGGTAAGGGTTGTCTCTATCGCTGGAGGGGTAATTGGAATGGTAAGAGCTATAAGCAGCTTTGTTTTGCTCCCAAGGAACTTTCAGAAGGCACTCCCGCTATGTTTGATCTAAGGCCTGGGGCGACTTTGAAAAACGTTGTCATTGAATGTGCTCTAGATGGCATTCACACCTCTAGAGACAATGTCATTGACAATGTTTTCATGAGAGACGTTGAAGAGGATGCTGTCACGGCAAGAGAAAACGTCACTATTAAGAATTCTCAGTTTTGGTATTGCAATGACAAGTGTATTCAAATGAACTCGGCCAATGGCGTGAAGATTTTTAATAATAAGTTTATCAATGCTCAAACTCCCATTCTCGCTAATTGGGGAAGAAACGTAGAGGTGAAAAATAATTATCTCTACAACACCAATCGAGGGATTCGAGCTAGGTCAGATAAATCAAACATTATAGCCGAAGGCAATGATCATGAAATTGGTGGTTGTCACTACGGCGCAGAAGATAAAGGCCTGATTGAGAACTGGGGAACCGGAAGGCTGAGCTCTGTGAAGAAGCTTAAGTGCGAAGATCGCGGAGGCCGAGTCGTTAACAAGTAAAGCTTTTAGGGGAGCATGTCCGAAACTTGCCAGTGAATGTGGGCAACGGTTTCAGGCGTGCTCGTCTTAACTTCCTCTCGAATTCTTTCTCTTAGCTCTGCAACCC
>Ga0100403_1000077_pt1 | contig 87034 bp, 99 predicted proteins | sample CryGeymet201501t_FD_83663 | JGI IMG/M metagenome (GOLD analysis project Ga0100403, IMG submission 83663) | Groundwater microbial communities from Crystal Geyser aquifers in Utah, USA - Crystal Geyser metaG 2015-01t | ecosystem: Environmental > Aquatic > Deep subsurface > Groundwater | place...
AGCTCGTGGACTTCTAGGCCGAGGCCATGACCAGTGCTGTGGACAAAGGAATCACCGTAACCTTTAGCGGTGATATAGTCGCGACAAACGCTATCCAATTCTTTGCCGGTCATGCCGGCCTTAGCCTTAGCAACTCCTTTGGCTTGGGCGGTGCGGACGATGTCATAGATTTCTTGGATCTTGGTTGGTGCCTGGCCAAGGCAGATGGTGCGGCTGATGTCGGCGTTGTAGCCTTGGTAGCGAGCGCCAAAATCAATGACGATTGGTTCGCCACTCTTTATTTTTTTTGTGTTTGGTTCAGCGTGTGGAAGAGCGCTGTTTTTTCCAGAGGCGATAATTGGTGAAAAAGCACTGCCGTCCGCGCCGTTTTCTTTTAAGAGCCACTCCAGGCGGGCGGCGATAGACTGCTCACTAGCTCCCGGTTTAATATGTGGTAAAAGCTGGCGAAATGATTTATGGCTGATGCTAGCCGCCTTTTTAAGAAGGCGTAGTTCGCTTTCTGTTTTTGGGATGCGAAGTTGTTGACTTAGGCCGGGCGCAGATTTTATTTGAAGGCGGGGGATTTTGTTAATGAGTAGGGCCTGGCCAAAGCTGGTTATCTGGCTGTCAATAAGAACTTGTTTACTTTTAGTATTAGAAAAAATGCTAGAGAGAGCCTGATTAAGGGAGCGGTCTTTGATGACGCGAACTTCCCAGTTTGGGGCTTGGTGGCGAGCTTGTTCTTGGTAAAGAGCGGCAGTAAGTAAGATTTGTTGTTTTTGATTGACAACACAAATACTAAAGGAGCCGGTAAAGCCGGTGAGGTAGCGGGTGATGGGCTGACCGGAGCCTTCTTGGTTAAAAACCAGAAATGCATCTGCTCGGTTATCAGTCAGGGCCTTTTTTAATGCTTGGCGAAAAGAGGAGGGCATGTCTTTATAATGATACCGCATAAATGTAGCCAGAGAGGAGGGGGTTGACTTTTTATACCCCCTAGGGGTATACTGTGAATATGGACAAAAAAACCAAACAGCGAGCCATGCGTCGGTTAAAGATTATTGAGGGACAGGTTCGGGGATTGCAGAAGATGATTGAAGAAGATACCTATTGCGTGGATGTTATTACGCAGTCTTTGGCTGTAAAACAGGCGTTATCGGGCGTTGAAGATTTAGTGTTGGAGGGTCATTTGGCAACTCACGTGGCGCATCAGATGCGCTCGGGTAAGGCTAAGCTGGCGACCAGTGAGATGGTGAAGCTTTATAAATTAGCCAAAAAGAAATAGGGTATATGAAGTACGGATATTCAAGAAAAGTTGCTGGTTCATTTGAGGCAGTGGTTGGCAGAGTAGAAGAGGCTTTGCAAGAGTTTGGGTTTGGTATTTTAACGAGAATAGATGCGAAACAGACGCTTAAAAAAAAGTTAGAGGTTGATTTTGATAGTTATATTATTTTAGGAGCTTGCAATCCGCAGTTCGGGTATCAGGCTTTGCAGGCAGAACTGGAGATTGGGTTGCTGTTGCCATGTAACGTTATTGTGTATGAGAAGGACGGCGAGATTATTGTTTCCGCTATTAAGCCGACCGTGGCGATGGCGATGATAGATAACGCGAATCTGGCGCAGATCGCGAAGGAGGTGGAGAAGAAGTTGGCTGACGTAGTAGATTATGTGAGTACGGTTAAAAGGTCGGAGAGGAGTTAATAATATCAAAATATGATTAATACTAAACATCTTCTTAGGGTAACAGCGGCTTGGATAAGCATTGTATATGTTGTTTGCTATGGATTTTTGGCGATTTTTTCCGGAGCGCGGCCGTGGTTTATGGAGTATAGCTTGCATATGCGTATGACCGGTTGGGATAGCGTTTTTGGATTGGGCAACTTTGTGGCCGGATTGGTTTTTTGGAATTTGATTGTTTTCTTGGTGGTAGGATTGTTTGCGGTGTTGTTTAACAACATAAAAAAATAGATTCATGAATGGAAGGTATAAAGCCCCTATTTTTTGGGGTGGCCTCGGTGCCACGGCACTTTTAGGGGTATACTTTTCGGCACTGACTCTTCTTTCCGGTTTTGGTTACGCGCAGGCGCAGTTTAGTGGCGCCAAGTACTTCATTCTTAGTTTAGCGGCTGGGTTTGGCATTCAGGTGGGGCTGTATGTTTATTTGAGAGAGATGGTCCGTTTAGGAACAGGTAAAGTACTGGGAGTGACCGGGACTACCTCAACGGTAGCCATGCTCTCATGCTGTACGCATTATCTGGCCAACTTGTTACCACTTATAGGCGCGGCCGGGCTGGTTACGCTTGCGGCTCAGTATCATATCCAATTATTTTGGGTTGGCATCGCGCTTAATCTTGGCGGCATCGCGTATATTGGCAGAAAGATATATATTATTAGAGCGTTATGAAAAGGACCATCATTTTTGTAGGTATTATATTGGCACTTGTCGTGGCCGCGTTTGTTGTAGCTGAGATGCGTGCTGTGGTGGAGCCGGGTTCAATAGGTAGTTCGGAATCGTTGCCGACGTTTTCGCGTACGCATGACGGTATTACGATTCAAGCTACGCCAATTTTGGTGGGAGCGGGGCAGGTTGATTTTACTATAGAAATGGATACTCATGACGGGTCGCTAGATATTGACGTGCCTGCCTCGGCAAAACTGGTTGTTGACTCCGACTCGGTGTATCAATCGCTAAGCTGGCAGGGCGATTCTCCGGGTGGACACCATCGCCAAGGCACCTTGAGTTTTGCAGTTGATGGTCCGCCGGTCATGTCATTAGTGCTTACTATTAATAACGCTTCTAATACGTTCGATTTCCCTTGGACCCTTGTTGTACCGCTTGGGCAGTAAAACTCTTATATATTATGGAACAGAAAAAATTATATACTTGCCCCATGCATCCGGAGGTTACTTCCGAGATTCCGGGCTTATGTCCGGAGTGCGGGATGAGCTTGGTGATGGGTGGTAAGCAGAAAAGCGTTAAGAGTAAAATGCAGAGCGGAGATGGCTCTTGTTGCGGTGGAAAGGAAGACGTATGGACTAGCAAGGAGGTTGCTTCTGCAAAGAGGTATACTTGTCCGATGCATCCGGAGGTTATTTCGGATCAGCCGGGGATGTGTCCGGAGTGCGGGATGGCATTGATAAAAGAAACTAGAAAACAGAAGCTAGAAACTAGGAGTAATCACGACAAGCACACGGGGCACTCAAAGAATATTTTTAAGATCAAGTTTTGGGTGAGCCTTATTTTAACCATTCCGGTGGTGGCGTATTCAGATATTAGCGAGATCTTGTTTGGCGCGATGGCGCCGGAGTTCCCGGGATCGGAGTATCTGCCATTTGTGTTGGGTTCGGTTGTGTTTTGGTATGGCGGCTGGATCTTTATCATCAGCGCTTGGCGGGAGATCCGCGGTCGGGCGCCGGGGATGATGACGCTCATCTCCATGGCTATAAGCGTGGCTTATGGTTATAGTTTGGCCGTGACTTTTGGCGCGCCGGGCATGGCCTTGTATTGGGAGCTCGTAACCCTGATCACAGTGATGCTACTGGGACACTGGCTGGAGATGCGAGCGGTTACCGGAGCGCATGGTGCTTTAAAAGAACTTTCAAAATTACTGCCGGATACGGTAGAAAGAGTTACGAGTAACGAGTTACGAGGTAAGGGTAGCGCCACGGCTGAAACTGAGATTGTCCCGCTTGCTGAGTTAAAAGAAGGGGATGTGGTTAAAGTTCGTCCGGGTGGACGCGTTCCGGCTGATGGAGTGGTTGAGCGCGGCGAGTCGGATGTGGATGAGTCTATGATTACGGGCGAGAGTCGGCCGGTGAAGAAAGAGAAAGGTGGCGAGGTTATCGGCGGGACCATTGTCAAAGATGGTTCGCTGGAAATAATGGTGACCAAAATTGGCGAGGCGACGTTTTTGGCCGGAGTGATGCGTTTGGTTGCTCAGGCGCAGGCGTCCAAGTCGCGCGTGCAGCTGGTGGCGGACCGGGCGGCGCGTTGGCTAACTTTTATTGCTTTGGCTGCGGGAGCAGTAACTTTGGTTGCTTGGCTGCTGACTGACTTGGGCGTGCCGTTTGCGGTCTCACGAGTGGTGGCGGTACTGGTCATTGCCTGTCCGCATGCATTGGGTTTGGCGGTGCCGCTAGTGGCCAGTATCTCCACGACCAAGGCGGCGCAAAATGGTTTGCTGGTCCGAGAGCGCCGGGCACTAGAGGCGGCGCGCGAAGTTGATGTGGTTTTGTTTGATAAGACCGGAACTTTGACTGAGGGCAGTTATGGTGTGACTGATATCTGGGCCGTAAATGACAGAGGAGAGGATGAGGTGTTGGTGTTAGCAGCGGCCGTGGATAGTCACTCTGAACACTTTATTGCTCGGGCGATTGTGACAAGCGCGAAGAGCCGTTCTTTGTCTCTAGCCGAGGTTACTGAATTTGCGCGAATAGCGGGTAAAGGGGTGCGCGGGAAAGTAGACTCGCGGACAGTCTTTGTTGGTGGTGAGGCTATTTTGGAAGAGGCAGGCGCGAACGTGTCTAGCGAGATGGAAGAAAAAATAAAGACAGCGGCAAACGCAGGTAAGACAATAATCTATGTTGTTCAAGAGGGAGTGCTTGTTGGTGCGTTGGGGTTAGCGGATGTTATTCGGGCGGAGTCAAAAGAAGCGGTGGCGATGCTGAAAAAATTGGGGGTAAAGACAGCGATGATTACCGGCGACTCGGAGGAGGTGGCTAAGTGGGTGGCGGAAGAGGTGGGGCTTGATGAGTACTTCGCCCGCGTGTTGCCGGAGCATAAAGCGGATAAGGTGAAGGAGTTGCAGGCGCGCGGTCAGCGCGTTGCAATGGTAGGCGACGGAATAAATGACGCGCCGGCGCTGACGCAGGCGGACGTGGGTATAGCAGTGGGTGCCGGGACAAACGTGGCTATTGAGTCGGCCGGAATAATCCTAATGCGATCCAATCCGTTAGATATTCCGAAGATTTTTCGTTTGAGTAAGTTGACTTATCGGAAGATGATTCAGAATTTGTGGTGGGCGGCCGGCTATAACATCATTGCCTTACCGCTGGCCGCGGGAGTGCTTTATTCGGTTGGTGTGGTGCTCTCGCCGGCTTTGGCCGCGGTCTTAATGAGTGTATCCACTGTTGTTGTGGCGATAAACGCAGTATTATTAAGGAATCAATCATTAAGTTGATATTTATATGAAAAATATAAAGGTGGCGGAGTGGGTTTTACGAATAGCGGTCGCCGGAGAGTTTCTTGGGCACGGTGTCTTTGCCTTGCAGCAGAAGGCTGGCTGGCTAAAGTATTTTAGCGCGGTTGGTATAGATAATGAGCTGGCCATGACTTTGATGCCTATTATCGGGATAGTAGATATCGCTCTTGCTATTTGGGTTCTTTGGCGGCCGAACAAGACGATTCTGACCTGGATGTTTATTTGGGCTCTATGGACGGCTTTCTTGCGTCCGTTGGGCGGCGATCCTATTTGGGACTTTGTGGAGCGCTTCTCAAATTGGGGTGCACCGCTCGCGCTACTTTTTATTATGTATCCGGGACTACTAAGTGGACGTCGGAAGTAGAGCTGATTGTGGAAAAACAGATACAGTGATATAGATAAATATATGAAAAGAAGCGCAGCTTTTGCAGTCTTGATTGGTTTCGCCTTTGTGGTAATTTTTGGCGTGCTAATGGTTAGTGTGTTTGACCACCACGGGGCCGAGCCGGGTTGCATTGCCGCGCTCCTATTTGGTAAAGAGTGTGCGCCGACTGATAATGCGCTGGCTCAGGTCGCTCATCACGGATTTACGCAACAGTTGACTAGCGGCGGCATGGTTGCTTCACTGGTACTTTTAGGGGTACTTTTGTTTTGGGCTTGGATGAGTGGCGGTAAAGGTAATTTGGATTCGCCGCCCGGACTTTTTCAGAAAGAGGGACTTGTCCAAGCAAAGATAACGTTTTTTGAATATTTGCGCTCTTGGTTAGCTTTATTGGAGGCGCAGCCGGACGGATTGCGGTAGCCACAACATTACGACCCCGCCGTGGCGGGGTCGTAATGTTGTTTTATCTGTAATTCTTTTATTTTGCTATGTCTAAACAAATGGTATTTGGTATCGGATTCGTGGTAGTTATTGGTTTGGTCTTTGTTCTGTTCGGCGGCGGCGATCAGCAGATCGCGCCTCAGGCACAGGCGCATGAGGCGGTGGTGTATCGAGAGGCGACCTGCGGCTGCTGCAGTCAATATGTAGCTTACTTGAAGCGGAAGGGATACGAGGTGGATGATCGTGTTGTGTCTAACATTAATGAGATTAAGGCTCAGCACATGATTCCGCAGGAGATGATGAGTTGTCATACAACTATGATTGATGGCTATGTGATTGAAGGTCATATGCCGTTAGAGGTGATTGAGAAGTTGCTAGCTGAGCGGCCGGAGGACCTGCGCGGGATTGCCTTGCCGGGAATGCCGAGCGGTAGCCCGGGAATGCCGGGCGCGAAACAGGGCTCGTTTCAGATCCATGGTTTGATGTATGATTCAATTGAGGGGGGTCGGGTCGGCATGATGCGAGAGTTTATGCGATTTTAATCCTATGCGTAAACTAATAATTGGTTTTGCCGGAGTAGGCTGTTTACTGCTGCCTCGGCTGGCCTTGGCGCATTGTCCTCTTTGCACGGTTGGCGCGGGATTTGCGGCCGTGATTGCGACTTCGCTGGGAGTAGGCGGGGCGGCAGTCGGCGTGTTCATCGGCGCTTTCGCCGTGGCGCTCGGGCTTTGGTTCAGCCGATTACTGAAGAAGGAGTATGTGCGCTACCAAGCGTTGCTGTTGGCAGTTGCGTCGTTCTTGTTGACCGTGTTGCCACTACTGCCGATTATGGAAGCCGGATACTTTTCTTGGTATATCTCACTTGGCGGGGAGTATGGATCGCTCTTAAACCGGACCTATATCGCGGATATGTTTTTGGTTGGTTCCATCATCGGCGGTGTGCTGGTTCTTGTCGTGCCGAGTGTGAGTGGCTGGGTAACGAAGTGGCGCGATGGCAAGCGGCTGCCGTATCAGGGCGTGAGCTTAACATTTATTTTACTGCTGATCGCGGCAGTGCTTTTTGAGTTGTTATGATGGAAATATTTGTTTTCGGCGCGGTAGTCGTTTTGTTCTTTGTCTGGCTCTTGGTCAAATCCAGGAGCCAGCAGTGGTGCGTGTTGTGCGCGGCTGTGAGTACGACCTGGGCCGGCTTGGTTGTTTTTCGGTTGTCTGATGTAGAAGTAAATGAGACCCTGCTAGCACTACTGCTTGGTGCTTCGGCCACCGGAGGATACTACTGGCTGGCGCGTCAAGAAAAGCTGGCGCTCTTTAAGCTACCGATATTTCTAACCCTGGCGATTGCTGCCTATCAGGTTGCTGTTTGGTCAGTGAAGATAGATCTTGTGTTGCTGCTTGTTGGTCTTTGGTTGTTGTTTGGCTTGATCGCTTTGGTTCGCGTCAATGGTACGCTAGTGAAGAAAATTATTGAGTGTTGTCGTAACTGGTAGATTAAAATGATGAATAAAGAAAAAGTGATAACAGTTGGCGGGTTACTGATTCTGATTGGGATAGCTGGGTTCCTAGTTGGCAGTCGACCGATAGAGCGGCAAGAGCCGGTTGCCTTGGCTCCTGCAGAGGTGGCGATTCCGTGGGCTGGGATGGGAGCACAGCTGGTGGAGTATGGCGTAATTGATGAGCCGGCGTTTCGTAGTTTGTATCCGAGTAGGCAGGAGTCTGTGGATGCGGTGTTAAGTCCGAATACTGACGCGCCGCTAGTGATGACTGCGGAGAACGCGGATATGGTACTGAACGCGCTTTGGGCGTTTGGGTTGGCAAATAAGAACGTGATCTTAGAAGAGGGGCCGATGGTTGATCCGCGTTATGGTGGAGCGGGTAATTTTGCGGCAACGGGTGGTTGGAGCTTAGCTAAAGGAGACCCCATGCAGTACTACAGCGAGTTTCCTTTTGTAGTCCTGACGGATGGTCAGCAGGCGCTGGTTGAAAAGGTAAGTAAGACTATTTACCGGCCGTGCTGTGACAACCCAACTTATTTTCCAGACTGCAATCACGGCATGGCCATGTTAGGATTATTAGAGCTTTTGGCGAGTCAAGGTGCGAGTGAAAACGAGTTGTATCAGGCTGCGCTAGGGGCGCAGCGGTTGTGGTTTCCGCAACAGTTTGCAGTGGTGGAGCAGTACCTGGCTATACAGGGAAAGATAGTTAAGGATTTGCCAGTTGAAGAGTTGTTGGGTAAAGAATACTTTAGCGCCAGTGGATACCAGCGTGTGCTGAGCGAGGTTAAGCCAAAGTCAGCTGGCGGCGCAAGCTGTGGGGTGTAGTGATGGGGTATACTAAGTAGATGAGAATAGTGAAGAGAATTGGGAAGTATGCGTTGATATTGCTTGGCCTGCTGGTCTTGGCGTATTTGGTGTTGATAGTTGTACGCCGGCCGTCTTTGACTAGAGACTGGGCTCCAGATCAGGCGGTGCTGGCAACAGTAGAGTTTTCTGCTGGAGGTGACTTGGTGCAGATTACGAATATTCGTAATATTGATTATCGCTCGACCACGGATTATGACATCCGCTACTACGACAAGACATATGACCTAAGTAAGCTGGAGTCTGTTTGGTACATGGTAGAGCCATTTGCCGGTTATGGCGCGGGCGCGGCGCATACGCTTGTTTCATTTGGGTTTGAAGGGGGTGATTATGTGGCAATTTCGGCAGAGATCCGTAAAGAAAAAGGGGAGGCGTTCTCGGCGGTGAAAGGACTGCTGCGTCAGTATGAGCTGGTGTATGTGATTGCTGACGAGCAGGATGTGATTAAACTGCGGTCTAACTATCGCAAGGATGACGTGTTTTTGTATCCGGTTATTACTAGCAAAGAGAATATGCGTAAGCTATTTGTCTCTATGCTGGAGCGGGCAAATGAGCTGGCGACAAAGCCGGAATTTTATAATACGCTGACAAGCACTTGCACCACAAACATCGTCAGCCATGTGAACGAGATTGTGCCGGGCCGAATACCCTTTAGTTTAAAGGTGCTGATGCCGGCGTACTCGGACGAGTTGGCGCATGATATAGGTTTAATAGATAACTCAGTGTCGCTGGAAGAGTTGCGGCAAAAATACCGCATTAATGAGCGAGCTGAGCAGTATGCGGATGCGCCGGACTGGTCAGTGAAGATCCGCCAGGCTAAGTAATTATTATCAAAATTCAACATACTAACATACTGGAGTATGTTAGTATGTTGTGTGAGTGGTTTTACGTCATTAGATTAGATGGCTTCCGGGCGGTATTGGATTTGGAATACGAATTCGTATTCGCCGGGAGTGATAGTAACGGTGCTTGCCGGCTGGGGGGTGACTTGAATGAGCGTGACTATTTCAGCTTCGGTGGTGATTGCTTGGTTTAGTTTAAAAATTTGATCTGCCGCGCCAAGGCCGCTTTGCAGTTGTGCGCGGACGCGGACAGTGCCGGCTTGGATGCACTGCGCGTCAATGGGGCAGCGGCTGTCTTCTATGATTGCGAGTGGGGTGACTTTTACGCCTAGAGTGCTTACTCCTTGGTCTATTTTAGCTGTGATTCGCTCGGCGGTGTTGAGTTTATTAATCAGCGCATCAATATCGGCTTCAGTCTGCGGATCGATATTCAGCCGCTCGCTTACGTTTGCAAGCAAGGTGGCAAAGCCGGCGTCAGTGATCATTCGTTCAGCCGAGCTGATTGGCATCTGCTGGCCGCGGACAAATATGCTTTCGCTGGCGGTGAACTCATAGTGGCCTTCGCGCGCGGCTACGCTGTCAAAGTCCATGGGAAGGAGGCCGGGGAAGGCCATTATCAAGAGTTGGTCATCAAAGCCTTCAATGGGTTGGCCGATGTCGGCTATGCCGAGAGTTATCAGCTGATTCTGCCAGTAGTCAGCTAGCTCGTTTTCTGGAGATTTATTATCAACTAACGGATTGCGGAGGGCGAGAATGGCGATAAGAATAATAAGGGCGGCGCCACCGAGAGTGGCAAGAGTTTTTTTCATAGTGATTCTGAAAACTGTATGAATTGTTGGTAATTCCAGTATATAACGTTTTGGGCGTAAAATTCTTACACAGTATCGTTCCTTGCTTTCATGACTGTTTCATTATTTTAAAGCTACGGTTAGAGAATGCCAGAGTTACCGGAAGTTACTTATTTTGAACAGTATGTGAAGCGGACCATTCTGAACCAAAAGATCAGCGCGGTAGAGTGCCTTCACGCTTCTTCGTTACGGGGAGTTTCGGCTAAACGCTTGAAGAGCGAGTTGGTCGGCGCGACTATTCGCGACGCGACCCGACGCGGAAAGTTTTTAATTTTGGAAACGGATGCGAACAGGCATAAGTTAGTGTTGCATTTTGGCGCGACCGGCTGGTTGAGTTACGGAAAGGTAGTAAAGCGAGATGAGGAAGTTTCTAAGTATGCTGTTTTCATTTTGTATATGAAGGATAACGAATATGAGCTGCGAGTATTAAGTAAGCGGAAGTTAGGGAAGGTTTACTGGGTGGAAAATGTGGATTCAATAGCGACCTTGGCGAAGATGGGGCCGGAGCCGCTGGCTCTTTCGCGGGCGGAGTTTTTTAAGTTGCTGGATGGCAAGAAGCGAAAGCAGGTGGGCTCGTTTTTAGCTGATCAAAAGGATCTTGCCGGTATCGGGAACGAATACGCCACTAAGATATTGGTGGCGGCTGAGCTTAATGGCGATGTTCCGATTGGCAACTTGACTGAAAAGCAACGTCAGCGATTGTTTGATCAGGTGCAGTCGGTGCTTCAGGAAGCGATTGAGCACGTGGCGGCGCAAAAAAAGAGAGCTAGTTAGGCTTGCTTTGAAAGAAGTTTGAGTTCGTGCGATAATATTGGTATTGTATGAAAATAATCGCCTTTTTAAAGAAGCCTAAGGTGTATATATCAGTGATCGTTGTTGCGGCGGTCATTATTTTATTGTTGCTCTCCGACGGACGGAAAGAAGCGGGAACGATTGAGACCCGGCGTGTGGAAAGAATGACAGTGTCGCAGGTGGTGGATGAGACCGGGCGGGTGGAGGCAGCCCAAGAGGCGGCACTTGGTTTTGAGGTTTCCGGCCGAGTGGCTCGTGTTTATCATAATGCCGGGGCCGAGGTTTTGGCAGGCGACGCGCTTATCTCGCTAGATTCAGGCAGTCTGTACGCGGATCTGGCTCAGGCGGAGGCAACTGTGGCTATTAAGAAGGCGGAGATGAGTAATACGGGGGTGAACCTTAGCGAGGTTATTAAAAAGCAGGATGCGTTGGTGGCTAGCGCGTACAGTAAGTTGCTACTTGGTGCTTTGTCGGCGGATCCGAATAAGGATACTTATACGCAGACGGCGCCAATTATTACAGGTATTTATAATGGTCCGGAAGGAGCGTATAAGTTACGGGTAAAAAAACAGGAAAATAACACGAGTTATGATATTTATACCTTTGGTTTGGAAAAAACAGACCGCTTAGAGATAAGTGATACCGGGCCGACTGCTTTGGGAACACGCGGTTTATTTGTGAGTTTTCCCGATGGAGTAGCGGAGTATGATGATACGGCCTGGGATGTGAATATTCCAAATACCAAGAGTAGTGTGTATGCGACAAATTATAATGCGTACCAGGAAGCACTGAGAACACGGGAGAGCGCTATTACCGACGCGCAGGCGCGCTTAAAAGAAAATGTTGGTCAGTCTATTGCGGCTGCAGAGTTACAGCGGGCGCAGGCAGATGTAACCGGGATCCGAGCAGAGATCGCCAAGCGGGTGCTACGGGCGCCGTTTGCCGGAGTTGTGACGGATGTGGACACTTCCGTTGGTGAGATAATTTCGCCAAGTACGGCGGTGGTGTCTTTATTATCTAAAGCAAGGTTTGAGATAATCGTACCCATTCCGGAGGCAGATATCGCGAATGTGGATGTTGGCGATAAGGCAAGAGTGACGTTTGACGCATATAATGATGAGGTTTTTGAGGTGCAGCTGGTATCAATTTCACAGGTAGCAAAAAATATAGAGGGGGTACCGGCATTTGAGGCAACGTTGGTATTCCAGGAAAGTGATCCGCGGATCCGGTCTGGTTTGTCAGCAGACGTGGAGATAAGTGCCGAGACTCGTGAAGACGTATTGGCGATTCCGGCGCGGGCGCTTATCCGAAGCGGCGGGAGGACGTTTGTGCGGACGCTGGTCCCCGACGCCAGGGGGTACGGGGCAGGTGGCGGTAAAAAGCTTGTGGAGGTGGATGTAGAGGCAGGGCTGCGGGGATCGGATGGATTTGTAGAGATATGGAGTGGTTTAGAAGAGGGCGACGAGGTGGTGACCTTTATTGACGAAGAGGCGCTTGAACAGTATGGCGCTCTTTGAAGTTGAAAATCTAAATAAGATATTTTACGGCGATGAGATAGAGACGCATGTTTTGCATGACCTGACTTTTAGTATTGATAAAGGAGAGTTCGTCTCCATCATGGGTCCATCGGGTTCTGGTAAGTCTACACTGTTGCATATTCTTGGGTTTTTACTGCCACACACTAGCGGGGAGTACCGTTTTAATGGGCGGCGTTACCAAGATTATGGTTCGGACGAGATAGCGCGGGAGAGAAACAAGGGAATGGGTTTTGTTTTTCAGACGTTTAATTTACTGCCGCGCCAGACCGTATATGAGAATGTTATTTTGCCGCTGATGTACTCAGATACGCCGGAGGCAAAATGGAAAAAACGAGTTGAAGAGGTGGTGGAGATAGTGGGGCTTAGCCATCGGTTGGACTTTGAGACTCATAAGCTTTCCGGAGGAGAAAAGCAGCGAACAGCGATGGCCAGAGCGCTAGTGAACAGCCCGGATGTTATTTTTGCGGATGAGCCGACCGGGAATTTGGACAGCGAATCGGGTCGGGCGGTGATGGCGGAGCTGCAGACGTTGCACTCTAAGTTTGGGCATACCATCGTGCTGATCACGCATGAGACGGATACAGCCGAGCATGCGCAGCGAATTATTCGGATTAAGGATGGTCAGATAGAAAGTGATGCAAAAGTGAAGACTCGACGTCAGGCTAAGGAAGGTTTTCGTAAATAGATTATGTCACTTAAGCATTTATTAAAAACCGCGTTGCAGGGATTAAGTACGCACAAATCGCGTAGCGTGCTGACTATTTTGGGAATTGTGATTGGTGTGGCGGCGATTATTGTTGTGATGACGCTTGGCCAGGGTGCGGAGGATCTGATTGTGGGTGAGTTTGAGGCGCTGGGAGCGGAGACGGCTACTATTCAACCGGGGACTGGAGATACATTCGCGCCGGACTTTTTTGGGCAGGTTTTAAATGATCGTGACTTGGAGGCTATCTTAAAGAAGGCGAATGTGCCGAATTTGGTGGACGCGATGCCGGAGGTGGTGGTTTCTAGTGCGGTGGCTTACGGCAAAGAGACTTATAAGCCGGACTTTATCATTGGCGGAAAGGCGGACTTCTTCATTGATGTTTTTGATATTTATCCGGAGGTTGGCGTGCCGTTTACGGATGTGGATGTGGAAAATTCGGCGCGGGTGGCGATGATTGGCGTGGACGTGAAAAATGATCTGTTTGGGGCTAGTGACGCGGTGGGCGAACTGATTAGAATAAAGAACGATCGCTTTCGGGTAGTGGGAGTTTTCCCAAAGAGGGGCAACGTCGCCTTTTTTAATCTTGATGACTTGGTGCTAATTCCGTACACCACGGCGCAGACGTATCTGACGGGTACGGATTACTATGCCCAGATAATTGTGCGCGGAGATAGCGCTGATAACATTGATAAGTTAGTGTATGACTTGCAGGCGACGCTGCGGGAGACGCATGATATTGGTCCGGACAAGGATGATGATTTTGTTGTTCGGACTCAGCAGGGGTTGGTGGACCAGATATCCACAATAACTTCTATTTTAACCGCGTTTTTGGCGCTGGTAGTGGCTATTTCGTTGGTAGTTGGCGGCATTGGCATTATGAACATCATGCTGGTCTCGGTGATGGAGCGGACTAAGGAAATCGGGTTGCGCAAGGCAATAGGCGCGACGCGCGGGGATCTGATTAGGCAGTTTTTGTTTGAGGCGATTATGCTGACCGCGGCCGGCGGAGTGATTGGCGTTATTTTGGGGACGCTAGTGGCGCTTGGCGCTTCAGTGGTTTTGGCGAGCGCCGTGGCAACCGGCTGGAGCTTTTCTTTCCCATGGGGAGCGGCTGCGCTTGGCGTTGGCGTGTCCGCGGCCGTGGGCCTTATCTTTGGATTGTATCCTGCTTATCAGGCAGCGAAAAAGAGCCCAATAGACGCACTGCGGTATGAGTAGTTGTTTTAACCGCTTTTGGGTATTGATTTTTTCTGAGCCAGGGGAATAAAAGAATCGTGCGATTAATCGCACGATTCTTTTATTTGTGTAGCTTGGCTTAAGAAAAGAAAACAAAAAGTGGACATGCGTTCTTGTGTCTACTTTTCGTGGTACGGATCATTGTTGCCGGACAGGGAATCGAACCCCAATTTTTTGGACCAGAACCAAACGTGCTACCGTTACACCATCCGGCAATGTGTCCATAGTTTGCCTGAAATCGAGAAAAATTTCAATATTCAAAGGCTCATACGCTCCTTTTGAGCGCGTGAGCCGTTTAAAAATACCCCAAAATAGAAATACTTAAAAAGTATGCGGCCGCCCATTTTTTAATTAAATTCCCATAAGCTGACGGCCGTCAGCTTATGGGAATTGTCCCTTAAATGGGTGGCCGTATATTTAAGGGACAAATTGTTACGTAGCGTGCTACGTAACACATGTAAGTACGCGTGTAGTGACATGTGTTATTACATAAAAAAACATAACTCACCCCAACTCTCTCTGGCGGGACTCTCGAAGTCTTAGTTTGTGGTATTATTAGCTTAATGGCAGACGAGCAACAGGCACAACCGGCTAGTAATTCTCAAGCACAGAATCAACCTGTGAATCAGCTTGCTACAAACGCAGGTTTGACCCATTCGACCCATTCGACAGGCTCAGGGCAAGCAGGCTCAGGGCAAGCAAGCTCACCGCAAGCGGGTGTTGTGCCGCCAGTAAACCCTGCGCAGATGGCGCAGTCTCAACAGCAAGTGCAACAACAAGCTTCTCAACCGCAACAACCTTTGCAGCAACAGCAGGTACCGCAACAACAGGCAGCGACCCGGAAAAACGCTGCTGGCGTCTCGGGGCAAGCGGCGATGGCAACAGTACAGCGCCCTGTGTCACCGCTTCCGGAGCAAAAGGCATTTGATCAAGAAGAGAGCTTGGCGATTGATATGTCTTTTTTGGAGCGTGAGGTCCAGAAGCACCCGCCCGCCCGCTCGGTTATTAAAATAGTTGATTCGCTTATTCAGCAGGCTTTTACTTCGGAGGCTTCTGATATTCACCTTGATCCGGAGGAGGAGCGTTTGCGAGTTCGTTTTCGAGTTGATGGCGTTTTGCACAATGTGTTTGATTTTCCGAAAGAGTTGCACTCGGAGGTGATTACTAGAATAAAAGTGCTTTCCGGTTTGCGGACAGATGAGCACCAAGCGGCACAGGATGGGCGGATGCGTCTTTCTATTAATGAGGAGACGTTTATTGATGTGCGTGTGTCTATCGCGCCGACTTATTACGGCGAGAACTGCGTTATGCGTTTGCTTGTGAACCACGCGAGTGATTTTTCGCTTAAAAAGCTTGGTTGGTCTGAGCATAACTTGGAGAAAATCGAGCGGGCGATGAAGAAGCCCTATGGTCTTATCTTGGCAACAGGCCCGACCGGAAGTGGTAAGACGACGACGCTTTACATGATCTTAAAAGAGCTTAACAAGCCTTCGGTTTCCATTATTACCATTGAAGATCCGATTGAGTATTCGCTTACCGGTGTGGATCAGATTCAGGTGAACGCGAAGACAGGCCTGACTTTTGCTAACGGATTGCGTTCTATTTTGCGGCAAGATCCGAACATTGTGATGATCGGTGAGATCCGAGATGGGGAAACGGCTAGCATCGCGGTTAACGCTGCTATGACCGGCCACTTGGTGCTTTCTACCTTGCACACTAATGACGCGCCAACGACCTTGCCGCGTTTGTTAGACTTGGGCGTAGAACCATTTTTAATAGCCTCGACGCTGAATGTCGCGATTGGACAGCGACTGGTGCGAATGATCTGTTCGGATTGCAAAGTGAAGCGCACTTTGTCAGAGGGGGAGATTGTCGCGCTGCGTCAGTCTTTTTCAGAGAAGCTGATTGGTGATCGCCGGGTTTTCTATAAAGGCGAGGGCTGTAATCGTTGTGGTGGTAGTGGTTATAAGAGCCGAATTGGTATTCACGAGGTTCTGGAGGTTGATGAGAAGATTAGAGATCTGATTATGAAGCGTGCAAACGCGGATGAAATACGCGCGGCGGCCGTTGAAGGTGGTATGATTACTATGACCGAAGATGGATTTGAAAAAGCGGTCCAAGGAATTACAACATTAGAGGAGATACTGCGCGTTTTTCATGAGTAAGCGTCGGAGCCGCAAATTCTAAATCCTAAGCTCTAAATCCTAAATAATATCCAAGTAAAGAAAAGTAAAGGTTTTAAACATTAGAATTTGAGATTTTGAATTTATTTAGAGTTTAGATCTTAGAACTTAATAAGATATGGGAGTTTTTAATAAATTGTTTAAAAAAAAGGTGGTCGCGGAGGCGCCGTCTGCGAAGCCGCAGGCGGTAAAATCTGCTGCAAAAGCTGCTGATCCTAAGGCGCCCGCTCCGGCGTCAGTGCCAACTCAAAAAAAGAAGGGTGCGATTACGCCCGCGCAAGAAGCAGCTGATAAAGAGGAGAATGAGCAGCTTAAAAAAGCGAACTCTGGCGGCTTTTTGATGCATGTTTCTTTGGAGGATAAGGTCATGTTTGCGCGTCATTTGGCGATTGGGATAAAGTCCGGTATGTCTCTTCAAGACAGCTTGCGTTTGATCCGCGACCAGTCCACCTCAAAGAGTTTTAAGTTTATTTTGTCTAGATTACTGGATGACACCGCGAACGGGATGTTTTTGTCGGCTAGTATGGAGCAGTACGCGAATATCTTTGGCCAGCTTTTTATTAACATTGTGCGTGTCGGCGAGAGTAGCGGTACGCTAACTGAGAATTTAAACTACTTAGCAAGCGAACTTAAGAAGAAGAGGGAGCTGCGATCGAAGGTCCGCGGGGCGATGATCTACCCTATTGTTATTTTGGTCGCGACGCTTGTGATTGTGGGTATATTAATGATTGGAATATTTCCGAAGATCTTGCCTGTTTTCGCGAATATGAAGATAACGCTACCGATAACCACTAAGCTTCTGATTGCCATTTCTGAATTTTTAACCGGCTACTCTCTTTTTGTTGTGACCGGGATATTGGTTGTTATTATTGCCTTGATCTTGCTGCACCGGGTGGAGGGTTATCGCCACGCTTGGCACCATCTTTTGCTGCACTTACCGATTGTTGGTGGTATCTCTCGGAAGGTGAACATGGCGAGCATGAGTCGTATAATGGGTCTTTTGCTTGCCAGCGGCGTTAAGATAATCGAGGCGGTGAACATTACTGCGGACGCTCTTGAGAATCGTGTTTATCAACATGAGCTAAGAACAGCAGGGGAGACGTTGCGGCGAGGAGAGTTTTTCTCTTTGTATTTGGCAAAGCGCCCTCATCTTTTTCCGCCAATTTTCACTAACATGGTCCAGGTTGGTGAAAATACGGGCAACCTGACAGAGAACCTTGATTATTTATCTGAGTTTTATCAGGAGGATGTTGAGCAGGTCTTAAAGAATTTGAGCAGTATCGTGGAGCCGTTTTTGCTGCTTTTTATGGGTTTGCTTGTTGGGTTTATCGCGCTTTCGGTGATTACGCCTATTTACCAGATCTCCCAGTCGCTAACGCTCTAGGGAGTACTTAGTACTTAGTTCGTAGTACTTAGGCACTTGCTGAAAATGAAGAAAATTCTTGGAAAACAAATACGTACTAAACACTACGTACTAAGCACTCAAAAGGGTTTTACCCTAATTGAGGTGCTGATGGGGATTTCTATTTTGATGATGATCACTTTTGGTATCTACTTCACTTTTGGTAATGTTCTGGAAATAATTAACCGGACGCGGGACTGGACGTTGGCGCGGTCGCTTTTGGATAGGGAGATAGAGTTTTTGCGTAGCTTGCAGTACGGCGATGTTGGTATTGTTGGCGGCGCTCCCGCCGGCCTGCTTTTGCAGGAGAGAACGGAGCTATATGAGGCGAAGGAGTTCACTATAAACGCGTTTGTGCGGAATATTGACGACGCTTTTGACGGGACTGTAGAAGGAGACCCGGCGGACTCCGCGCCGGCGGACTATAAGCTTGTGGAGCTTCAGATAAACTGTGAGAACTGTTTGAATTTCAAACAGATGGAGTTTACGACTTGGGTCGCTCCTGAAAATCTGGAAACGACCAGCAGCAATGGCTCGCTTTTCATAAATGTTTTTGACGCGAACGGAGAGCCGGTAGCGGACGCGGATGTTCGGGTGGAGAATAATTTGCTTGATCCAACGGTGACAATCATTGATTCCACGGATAACGCTGGTCAGCTGAAGCTTATTGACATTCCGCCGAGCGTTAACGGATATGAGATCACGGTTACGAAAACGGGGTACTCTTCCGCCCAGACTTATCTGCCGGACGCGCCGGAGAATCCAAACCCGATTCAGCCGCATTCAACTGTATCTATGCAAGATGTTACTTTAATAAGTTTTGCGATAGATAAAGTCAGCACTATCGAGTTGACCAGTCAGGACCATTTTTGCCAAGCAGTGTCTTCAGTCTCGTTCACTAATCAAGGCGATCGTTTGATCGGTTCTGATCCGGATGTATTTCTTTATGATCAACCCGCGACGACTAATAGCTCGGGAAACAAGACAATAAGTGATCTTCCTTGGGATGTGTATGACCTAGCAGAGAATTCTACTGCCTACGATGCCGCGGGTTGGTGGCCTATGGTTCCGCTTGAACTGAATCCGGATACGACGACCGAGTTGACCTATGTACTTGTGCCGGCGGCCAGCAGCTCGCTGGTGGTCACAGTGCTTGATGGGTCTACGGGGCTACCGATTACCTCGCCGGCCTCGGTGCAACTTACTAAAGCAGGCTTTAGTGAAACCAAGCAGACCGGGGAGTGGAGTTTTGGGCAGACCGACTGGCAGGGTTTTCAGTATATAACTCAAGATGGTTTGATAGATTCTGAGGGCATTATGGGGCAGCTTACTTTGTTTGGCGCGGGAGTGTACCCAACAGGTACTAATAGTTGGCTTGTGTCTAACGCGTTTGATCTTGGCACGCCGGTTACTCAGTTCAATAGCATAAGTTGGGCGCCAAATCCGCAGCCGTCTCAAACCAGTCTTTGGTTTCAACTCGCGAGTAATAATGACCAGGTTACTTGGATGTTTGTTGGTCCGGATGGTACGGCAAATACTTATTACACAACGCCCGGTCAGGCGGTTGGCTTATTTCATGACGGGAATCAGTATCTGCGCTATCGAATTTTAATGAATACGCTCAACGCGTCGCGAACGCCGATGCTTACAGATATGACCGTAAAATTCTCTTCAGGTTGTACGCCGCCGGCCCAGGCATTTTGGAATGGTCTTTCGGCCGGAACCTACACGATCACGGTCACTAAATCCGGATTTGCTAACGCGACCAGTTCGATCTCAGTCACTTCTGACTGGCAAGAGGAACAGATAACTCTAATACCGCAATAATTATGCGAATTTTCAATTTTAAATTCCTGCCTGCCGGCAGGCAGGTTCAAACAATGAGTGAATTTTTTAAACATTGGAAATTAAAACATTGGAAATTGTTTAGAAATTGGAAATTAGAAATTGGAAATTCTCAGGCCGGTTTCACCTTGGTTGAGATCCTGATAGCCATCACAATTGTTTCGGGAGTGGTTATCGGGCTAACAGCTTTTATCGGTTACGTTCAAGACGCTTCTTTGCGGTTTAGCCAGAGCTTAACAACACAGCAGCAGATCCAGCAGACGCTTCAAATAATGGTTCCGGAGATTCGCAGTGCGGCTCAGTCTAATATCGGGGCGTATCCGCTTGCAACTGTTTCCAGTACGAGTTTGCAGTTTTATAGCGACATTGATGCCGATGGTTTAGCGGAGCTTGTTCACTACTACTTAGATGAAGATGTTTTTCGAAAGGGCGTTATTAAGCCGAGTGGTGATCCGTTAAGTTATGCGACCTCTTCATTGGTAGTGTATGATCTTGTAGAGAACATGTTTTTAGCCGACCCGGTGTTTTCGTATTACGCGGATACGGTGACGAGCACGGCCTCGGCACCACTGGCGTCCCCGGTTGATATTTTGGAGGTGAAGATGATCCGGATTTCGTTGACGGCAAACCAAGGGACGCAGAGCTCGCCATCGCTTGTTGGTGTTAGCGATCAGGTTACTATTCGTAATTTACGGTATAAATAAGATGAAGAAATCTTCAATTTTCAATTTTCAATTTTCAAACAATGTGTCAATTTTAAAAATTTTAAAATTGGATTATTGGAAATTGTTTAGAAATTGGAAATTAGAAATTGGAAATTCTGACGGTGCTCTTACGATTCAGGTTTTGCTTGTTGGGTTTATAGCGATTATATTAGCTGCTGGCTTTGTGATGTGGACGGACGCGTATGTGCGGGGTGTTACTCGAAGCAGAGATAATTCGCAAGCATTTACGATAGCAGAGGCAGGTATTGAGTATTATAGGTGGCACTTAGCGCATGACCCTGATGATTTCCAAGATGGCACCGGCGAAGAAGGTCCATACGTGCACGCATACTATGATAAGAGTGGCAATCTGATAGGGGAGTTTGAGCTCGCAATAACGCCGCCGGCTAATGGTACGAGCATTGTAACAGTTCAGTCTAACGGTCGGGTGGCTGGTGATCCTAGTATTGAGAAGATAATTAGAGTGCGGATGGGTCTGCCTTCTTTGGCGCGTTATTCGGTGGTTGCAAATTCTGATATTCGCTTTGGTCCGGGTACGCAGGTATATGGTCAGCTGCATTCAAATGGAGGTATCCGTTTTGACGGAGTGGCGTACAATGTTGTGACCAGCGCGAAGACCACTTACAACGATCCGGATCATAGTGGTGTGCCGGAGTTTGGTGTGCATACCCATGTGAGTCCGACTGACCCGTTGCCACCGGAAAATGTTCCGGTCCGAGATGACGTGTTTACGGTCGGGCGGGAATTCCCTGTGCCGGCGGTTGATTTCAACGGCTTTACTCAGGATATGGCGACCATAAAGACTCAAGCGCAAGCAAATGGTTTTTATCTTGGTTCGGGTGCCATGAATACTTATGGTTATGAAATAGTTCTCAAAACCAATGATACCTTTGATGTTTACCAGGTTGATTCTTTGGTTAGTGTTAGTCAGTCGTGTGGTTCAGCTCAAGGGTGGCAGGGCAAGTGGGGTACTTGGAGTATTCAGAGTCGCACACTGCTCTCTCCTAACGTGCCGTTTCCGGCTAACGGGATTATTTTTGTGGAGGATGATTTGTGGATTAGCGGTCAGATAAATACCGCTCGCTTAACAATTGCCGCCGGTCGTTTTCCGTTTCAGCAAAACACGAACAAAAGCATAACTGTGAACAATAATCTTTTGTATACCAATTACGATGGGCAAGATGCGATTGCGCTTATCGCACAGGAGAATTTTAACATCGGCTTAGTGAGCGCGGATAGTTTGAGAATAGACGCGGCGGTTGTGGCGCAGGTTGGCCGAGTAGGGCGGTTTTACTACAGGAGTACCTGTGGTACGGGCTACATTCGTAGCAGTGTGACTTTGTACGGCATGTTGGCGAGTAATCAGCGCTACGGCTTTGCCTATACTGACGGGACGGGTTATCAAACGCGTGTTCTTGTCTACGATGCTAACTTATTGTATGGTCCGCCGCCAAGTTTTCCGTTGACCGGGGCTCAGTATGATATTATTTCTTGGGATGAAGTGAAATAGTGCGTAGTGCCTAGTACGTAGATGTTTGTTAAAAAATATTGATTATTAGAGATTGAGAAGGCGTTGAATGACTACGGACTAAGTACTAACATGGGGTTATTAACACTTTTGACACAAGTAGGCATAAATTTGGTATACTGGAGATATAAGTAAAGGTCGATGCTAAAGCTAGATTATTTAAAAACTTTTACGTGCGTATGAGATCTCAAAAAGGTTTTACCTTGATCGAACTGCTCGTGGTGATCGGTATTATTGCTATCTTGGCCTCCGTGGTCATCGTGGCCCTGAATCCGGCAAGGCAGTTTGCCCAGGCGCGCAACACGCAGCGACAGACGAATGTGAATGCCATACTGAATGCTATTGGTCACAATATGGCGGAGAATCGCGGTGTGTGGACTTGTACTGGTGCAGGCGCTTTGCCGACTAGCACCCCAACCATAATGGCTACAACGACTTATGACATAGCTCCGTGCCTTGTGCCGAAATACATAGCTCAGATGCCGTTTGACCCGGTGACTGGTACATGGGAGTCTGTGACCGACTATGATACCGGTTATACCGTTCTTCAGGATGCGAATGGTCGGGTAACAGTTGCCGTGCCGACCACCACTCAGGAGTTGGAGCAGGCTATCTCGGTGACTCGGTAGATATAAGCGACTAACCTCGTTTTGCACAGGCGCCTCCTATATACGGGAGGCGTTTGTGGTATATACTGATATAAAGATTTTTAATTAAAAGGTCAGTATGAATAATCAAAAAGGATTTACACTCATAGAGTTGTTGGTGGTTATAGGTATCATCTCTATTTTGGCTACGGTAGTCATCGTGGCCCTTAATCCGGCGCGACAGTTTGCGCAAACCAGGAATTCGCAACGGAGTACGAACGTTAACGCTCTTCTAAACGCCATTGGTCATAACATGGCGGATAATAGTGGTATTTGGACCTGCACGGCCGGCGTGTTGCCAACGTCGTCGACCAATATGGCTTCGGCTAGCGGGTATGACATTGGGCCGTGTCTTGTCCCGGACTATATCTCGCAATTGCCGTTTGACTTAAGCGCGACTGGTGCTTTTTGGGACGACGAAACAAATTACAATACCGGATACAGCGTTCACCAAGATGCTAATGGTAGAACTGTGGTACGAGCGCCGGCGGCGGAGTTAGGCGAGGAGATAGAGGTCGTAAGATAGCTATTAGCGGGTTGCCCGCCTTGACTTGTCTTTGGCGAGGCAGGCCCGCCTTGACTCGGTGATGCAGGTAAGCACGAAAATCCTCGGACATCTGGGGTCAGTTTGATTCTAGCTTGAGGTTTGTGTCAAAGGCGGTTTTGCCGGCGGGTTGGATTTTGGTTATTATCACCACCTCATTTTGTTTGGTAGCGGCGAGTAATTTAATGCGTAGCCCTTCATAGCCGGGAAAGTTCATGGTCCAGACGCTTGGTTCTGGGTTAAAGGCTTTTATTTTTCGGTAAATAAGTTTAGGCTCGTCTTTGGTCATGTCTACTTGGCCGTCGGCTCCAGTGAATTTTTGAGTGAAACTTGCTTGGCTGTGATCTTGTTCTTGGGGAGTGATTTTTCCAGCAACAAATTTCGGCATGGTTTTAATAAGTAGCTCGCTAGCCACCTTGGATAACTGTTTTTCTAAATCAGTATTAGTTGTGCCACTCGCTACTTGCCACTCGCTACTTGCTATTATCTTCCCATGATCCATTTTAGAGTCCATCTGATAAAGGGTGACGCCGGTGGTGCTTTCTCCGGCTAAAAGAACTGATTGAATGGGGCTAGCGCCGCGATACTTTGGTAGTAGTGATGGGTGAACGCCGATGGTACCAAGGCAGGGTAGGTCGATTATTGTTTGCGGAATTATTAGAGGATAGCCCATGACAATCGCGAGGTCTACCTCGCCAACTTCAAGCTTCAAGCTTCTAGTTTCTAGTTTCTCCGGCTGCGAAATTTTTATAGGCCAGCTGTGTTCAAGTATCAGTTGTTTGACGGCTGGGGGAGTTAAAACTTTTTTTCTGCCTGCCGGTCTGTCCGGGTTGCAGATGACGACAGTCGGCATAAAGCCGGCTTTTACTATGTGTTCGAGAACGGCGGCGGAGATATGAAATGAGCCAAAGTAGATGAAGTTCATGTTGCGAGCTGTTTAGCTGTTTAGCTGTTTAGGATCTTCTAATGAGTTATATAGTCGCAATGCGTGATCAATATATAAAATCCCGTTCAGGTGGTCGGTCTCGTGCTGGAAGATGTGCGCCAGCAGATCCCACGCTTTTATTTTAATTGGTTTTCCGTTTTGGTCAGCTCCGGTGAGAAGTATTTTTTTGTAGCGTTTGGTTGCGCCGTAAGTATTCGGCACACTTAAGCAGCCTTCTTCCATTTCAACCGGTTTGCCATAAGTTTTGGTAATTACGGGATTAAAGATGGCGTAGAACTTGCCTTCGCTCTGGGCAACAAATACCTGCGCGTTCAAACCGGCTTGATTTCCAGCTAGGCCGACACCATTAGAGATTTTCATCAGATGGCGCATTTCTCGGACAAGCTCTTTTATTTCTTTTTTTGAGTACGCGGAAAAATCAAACGGCTTCAGCGCGGTGCGCAGAAGCTTCTCCTCTTTTTTGTTTTTTATTGTATAAAGTTTCATATCATAGGCTACGAAATACGAAAAGGTATGAAAGTACTAATTCCTAGTAGCTAGTTTTCTTTTTTTGGATCTTTTTCATACTTTCGTATTTTTTCGTAATCCGTAGAGAGAACTCTCATAAAGTAGGCGCCCGGGTTTTGAACGTCGCGGCGGTCGGCTACGTCTTTGGCTAGCCGAAGCAGTTTATCCGGGTCGTGTTGCTTGGCTAGTTTAATATAGAGAGCTTTGTGTTTCAAATCGCGGAGCGTGGTGGCGATTTCCAGGCCGATGAACTGAAAGCTGCGAGTAACGCGTTTGTCTTTGCCGCGCTTCTTTAACTTTTCCAGGTAGTCTTTTTGATCAAATGGTTCCATGGGTTTAGTACTAAGTACTGGCTACATCATAGCTAAAAACAGAGAATTTTGCGATAATGGGCTGAATGAGTCATAGGCTTTTTATCAGCTTACCATTTCCGAATAGCTTTCGTCAGCCAGTTGCTCGGGTTTTAGGTTCGGTGGAGGCTAAGTTGCTACCGGATATTTTTCGGTTTGTAGATCCGGATCTTTGGCATACAACCCTGCTTTTCTTGGGTGATCAAGAAGAAGAGAATTTAGCAGACATTGTTAGCGCTATTCAGGATGCGGTAGATAACTTTTCAGGAGCGTTTGAGAGTGTCTTTGAGAAGATAGATTACGGGCCGGAGCGGAGTAATCCAAAGATGTTGTGGTTGTGGGGATCGCAAGCTTTATCGCAGGGACTGGAAGAGTTGCGAGACGAGTTACAGGACTCCCTTATCGCTTATGGTGTGCCGTTTGCGCCGGATAATCGACGTTTCACGGCGCATATTACATTAGCCCGACTTCGCCAAGGCTTCGAAGGGCAAGCTCGAAGTAAGCGCGAGAAGCTTTTAAGTTTGCCCGAGATTAACAAGTCACTTAGTGTACCGGCGCTTGTGGACGAGATTCAGCTAGTAGAGTCTGTTCTGACGCCTGCGGGTTCGGAATATACGGTTTTTGGTACATTTCAACTGGGTGCTTAGTTCCTAGTACTTAGGCCATGGAGCGTTTCATGAGAAATTAAGTCATCGGTATGATAGAATAAGATACATTTAAATTTCATGTTTCATTTTGAATCACCGCGGCAAAAAAGAGTTACGATAACAGTTGTTTTTATTTTGACGGCCGTGCTTTTGGGCGGCGGTTTTTTACTTGGTCAATATCAGGCGACTGGAGCGCAAGCATTGTATCCGCCGTATGGCGCAGATGTTCTTGAGCCAGCAGTGGAATTGGATGCTGAGTTTTCTTTGTTTTGGGAGGCGTGGCAGCAGTTGCGGAGTCGCCATGTTAAGGCGCCGGACTTTACTGATCAAGATTTTGTGTATGGTGGAGTAGAGGGCTTGGCGGGAACTTTTAATGATCCTTACACAACTTTTTTTCCGCCGACCGAGGCAGAGCAGTTTAACGAGAATGTGAAGGGTAATTTTGGCGGTATTGGCGCGGAGATAGGAATTCGTAATGATATTTTGACGGTTATTGCTCCGCTGGAAGACAGTCCGGCTCAAGCCGAGGGGCTGAAGGCTGGAGATGCAATTTTACGGATTGATGGCCAGCCTACTGAGGGGATGACGATAACAGAGGCGGTTGGTCATATAAGGGGTGAGGTTGGCACGGTAGTAGTGCTGACGCTGATGCGTGATTCTTGGTTGGCGCCACAGGAGATAAGCGTGACTCGTGGACGGATCTCTATTCCAACGTTAAAGACAGAGTTGCATGAAAACGGAAAGATAATACAGATTCGGCTATTCGCTTTTAACGAGAATGCGACAAAAGAGTTTTATAAAGCAGTTTCCAGTGCACTTTCAAGTGGAGTGGAAGGGGTCGTCTTAGATCTGCGGAATAACCCGGGGGGTTTCCTGGAGGTGGCGGTGGATCTTGCGGGTTGGTTTTTAGAGCGAGGTGACGTGGTGGTGAGCGAGCGGTTTCGTGGCGGGGATGAGCAAGAGTTTCTTGCTCGGGGTAACGCGGCGCTGTTAGATGTACCGGTTGTGGTGCTTATCAATCAGGGAAGCGCTTCAGCTTCAGAAATCTTGGCCGGGGCTTTGCGTGATCAGCGACAGATTCCGCTTGTTGGCGAGATTAGCTTTGGAAAGGGGACGGTTCAGGAGCTGGTACCGCTCTCAGATGGTTCAAGCTTGAAGGTAACGATTGCCGAGTGGGTCTTGCCGGGTGGACAAGTGCTCTCAAGCGGTTTGGAGCCGGACCACTTAGTGTCTTTTACGGATGAAGACTTGGAAGCGGAGCGGGATGTGCAGTTAGAGAAAGCGCTGGAAGTACTGCGTACTTCAATGTCTAATTAACCTAATTGTTCTAAATAAATCCTAATCAGCTAAGAAGCTAAACAGCTAAACAGCTAATAAGTTAGTGTATGAAAGTATTATTACTACAAGACGTAAAAGGAATCGGACGGAAGCACGAGGTGGTGAATGCCGCCGATGGGTATGCACGGAATTTTTTGATTCCTCGGAAGTTGGCTCAGTCGTATAGTGGTGAGGCGGTACGACTAAAAAAAGATGTAGACGCGGCTAAGGATCAGGAATTGCAAGTGCACAAGGATAATGCGGAGCGACTGGCAAACGAGCCGGTTGTATTTAAGGTTAAAGTGGGTGAGCACGGTGAAGTATTTGGCGGAGTCAGCGACAAATTGATTGAGAAGCGTTTGGAGGAGATGGGTATTTGCGGTGGTAAAATTGAGCTGGCACATCACCTTAAAGAGCTAGGCGAGCACAAGGTGGAGGTCCACTTCGGCCGGGGCATCCAAGGTCCGGCGAAGATTGTTTTGGAAAAAGAGTTATAAAAGTAAGATGCCCCGATCCGTTGATCGGGGCATCGGCGGGCCGCGCGCGGTGCGCATGGCGCGTTCTCCTTTCTGCGCTCGTGAGCGCTATTTGATGGCGTACATGAGGGCGGTGCCGATGCGAACCAGCATCTGGCGTGCTTTTTTGGTGCACGCACGACATCCGTCTACGTGGAGACGCATCTCAGCATCTTCGTTGGCGGTCTCCCATGTGCGAACGAAGGCTTGGAGCTGCCTCCTGGTCTTTCGACCAAGGCATCTCTTGACCGGCATGTCTAGGCTTGTTGCGTACCTTCTGTCAGGCGTGTACATGAGCCATCTCCTTGTCCGTGGACTACCTATTTTTTAATAAAGCATGCTTTGTTATCTTGTGTCAATCACGTCTGTCATCCCCGCGAAGGTTCCCGATTTGTCTACGAGTACCGAGTAGATACAAATCGCAATGCCTGTGGTGCGGGAATCTAGTCAAAATGGATATCCCCAAAAAACCCGCCATTTGGCGGGTTTTTTGGTTTGTTCTCGCTACTTGCTATCTGCTACCAGCTACTCGCTAACCACAGAAACCTTTTTGGCGTAGCGGTAAGAGCCATCAAACTTTTTCTTTTTGGCGTCTTTGAATTGGACCATACCGGTGACAGCGGCGTACAAAGTGTCGTCTCCGGCCCGGCGGACGTTCTTGCCCGGTAAAACTGCAATGCCGCGTTGGCGGATAATTATCTCGCCGGCCTTGGCCTGTTGGCCGTGGTTTAGTTTTACGCCGAGTCGCTTACTACGTGAGTCGCGACCCAGCTTTGTAGAGCCTCCTGATTTTGTATGTGCCATAATTCTTTGCGAGTATACGAGCAATTAGAATTATGAGCATCCCGCCGTTTTAGGCGGGGCGCCATTCCTAATTACCCAATGTTTATTTTTTTAAAATTTAGGTACAACTATGAGCATCCCGTGAGATGAGCGAAGCGCTATCTCGCGGGGCAGCCATACCTAATATTTTTTAGTAATTGCGAGTATACGAGCAATTAGAATTATGAGCATCCCGCCGTTTTTGCCAGCGCCCCATTCCAATCGCCTTACCTTTAGTATTCGTAGAGTATACGCTATAATTTGTCTGTATGTCAAATCAAAAGCTAATATTTGATATTGAGACCATTGGGCATGACTTTGACTCGTTTGACGAGGCGACCAAACATAGCTTAACGCGCTGGATAGAAAAAGAGAGTAGTAGCGAGGAAGAGTACGCGGTGGCACTGGAAGATCTGAAGCATGGCTTGGGTTTTTCGCCGCTTACGGGCGAGATTGTTTCTATAGGGGTGCTGGATCATCACAAACAAGAAGGAGTGGTTTATTTTCAGGCCCCGGAAGCGAAGTTGGAGGCATGGGAGGAAGGTAGGATCACTTATAAGCCGATGAGTGAGGAGCAGATGTTGAAAGCATTTTGGGACGGCGCCAGGCAGTATCAGCATTTTATAACCTTCAATGGCCGTACTTTTGATGTGCCGTTTATGATGCTTAGGAGTGCTATTAATGGAATAAGGCCGAGTAAAGACTTGATGCGTGGGCGCTATTTGTATCAGCACGCACCGGACGCGGTGCACATTGACCTGCTGGATCAGCTAAGTTTTTACGGAGCGGTTCGGCGCAAGGGGACTCTACACATGTATACCCGTGCCTTTGGTATCCCAAGCCCGAAAGACGGTGGCTTGGACGGCGACCAGGTTGGGCCGTTTTTTAAGGCGGGCAAGTATAAAGAGATAGCGACTTATAACGGGCGGGATCTTTTTGCCACAAGCGCGCTTTATCAGAAGTGGGAAGAGTATCTTCAGTTTTAGGCATAGACCTCGCTAATCACTAATGATCACGAATCTCACGAATGGCTAACTGGTATTTAAATCAAGCTTGGCGATTTTTGGAGCGTTCCCGGCTACGTGGGCGGGATTTTATAAAGGATAGAGAGCAGTTGGTGGTAATGTGGTTTTTATTTTTTGTTGTGGCGAGCATGAGTTTTGCTGTTGGGTACTTGGTAGCGCAGCAATCCAGTCATACCCCGATTGTTATCGAGCAGGCAAGAATGATCAATTAATTTCCAATTTACGAATTTTCAATTTTCAAACAATGAATTAATGAAATAAATGTTTTAAACATTAGAAAATTGAAACATTGAAAATTGTTTAGACCTGCCTGCCGGCAGGCAGGAATTAGAAATTGAGAATTGGAAATTAATCGTTATGGATGAGTTAGAGAGGTATAAAAAGTGGTTGTACCGATTGGTAACTGCGTTTTTGGTGGTGTTGGTTGCGGTCGGGTTTTTTAGTAGTAATGGGGGCCGGGAGTTGGCGCTTGTTGCTGAAGTACCGTTGGAAAGTAGACAAGAGACAAAAGCTAATTTCGTAGAGTTGCAAGGTGACCCGGGGGTTAGCAGTCAAGGGGAATTAGAAAATAGGGAGGTTGGGGTGGCCATGGCTAAGCCTTTGTTAAAGCCGGTTGCGTCAAAAGCGAGTGATTTAAAAAAAGTTGATTCAGTTGTATTACCGGCAGAGGTGAAGGTTTTTTCGGCCGGTGAGGTTGCCGGTGCTACGACGCCGGTTGTAAAGACGGCGAGTGCGAGAGATGAAAAGACAGTTAATAAAAAGCCGGAGCCAAAGAAAAAGTCGGCAGAGGTAGAGACGACTTGGTGTTCGTTTGCCGGCACAGGGGAAACTAGTGACAAGACAGTTATTTTTAATGAAGTCGCGTGGATGGGTTCAAGCGCGAGCGCGAATTATGAGTGGTTTGAGATAGCTAATCGTTCCGGGGCGTCTGTGGCGCTAGCCGGTTGGCAGGTTCAAGATGTTGGAGGGCAGATTAAAATAGAATTTCCGGCGGTGAGTCTGCCGGCCGGAGCTTTTTTATTGTTGGAGCGCTCTGAGGAGGCGGTGCCGGAGTTGGAAGCTTCGCTTTTGTATTCCGGGGCGCTTAGTAACAGTGGCGAAGAACTGCGTTTATTTACGCCGACGTGTCAGATTGCGGACGCGGCAGGCGGCGAGCAGTGGCCAGCCGGCGAGAACAGTAGTAGAAAAAGTATGGAGCGAGGAGCGGATTTAAGTTGGCATACGTTTAGTGGCAGTAGTGCAATAGCGGGTGTGTGGGGGACGCCGGCGGGGCAGAATTCAAACGCGAGTCAAGAGTCAATAGTTGATAGCCAAGAGGAGGAAGATTCGGAGTCGGAAGAAGAACAAGAACAGGAGCCAACTGTGTATCCGCCCGCCGCCCCCGTAGAGGGCGAGCAGGTTGAAGAGCCGGAACCCGAGACGCCGGAAGAGCCGGAGCCGGTAGCTGTGAGTGGTTGCGTCGAGGGGCAGGTGGACATAAACACGGCATCGCTTGAGGAGTTGCAGAAAATTATAGGAGTTGGTCCGGCAACTGCTCCAAAAATTATTGATGCCCGGCCATTTTCGTCGGTGGAAGACTTGGTCAGGGTTAGTGGTATTGCCGAGGGCAGGTTAGTGGATATTTTGGAGCAGGGACTAGCCTGCGTGGAGTAGCAAGTTAGTCCCAATTAGTCTGGGAATAGGCCCGTTTTCGGGCTCTTGACAAATGAGCATAAAGTGTGCTATGCTATAATAAGTAACTTGAAATGATTATTTGCGAGTTTTAGCCGTACAAATGAGGCGCTTGTCATTCTGAGCGTAAGCGAAGAATCCTGGTGTTTGATTTGTGCGGCTAATTCTAGCCAAAATCTGCCTAAAGTTTCGCTCGTTGCGAGGCAAAAAGCAGATCAGAGGAGTGTATCATGTCCACGACCCCCACCAGGACCTTCGCGGTCCTCGTTCCCCGGCGTGTCGGCCTGGCCGATGGAGGCCCTGCGTTGTCACCCCTATTTGAGGGGTGCACCTCTGCCCTCCTGCGCGACATTGCAGGAGAGGGTGACGGCGAGTTCGACCTGAACGAGTTCGAGCCTGTGCCGCTCCGTCGCGCCGCCGACCCGGCCGACTGGACCCGCGAGCAGGGCATTCAGCGCCTGCTCGACGAGGGCAGGGAGTCCTGCGGCGATCGGCGGCTGATCTGGCTCTTCTCGGGCCAGATCGCCATCCCCGCCACCTGGCGGCAGTGGTGGCTCTTTTCGGCCACTCTCTGGCCGATCGGGGTCGAGAAGCCGTACGCTCGCAGCTGGGGCTGGAGCGACGGCAACCAGCGCTGGATCCAGGACTGCTACTGGGTGAGCGATCAGGCGAATGGCAGCGAGGCGCTTCTTTGCCGCAAGTAGTTCGGTCTCTGGGGCCTTGGGTTTTCGGGTTCCCTTGAATTTTCTTGGGATTCTTGGACCCTTGGTCCCTCGGACCACGCAATCCAACGACCCTGACAGAAGCACTGTCAGGGTCGTTCACGTTTTGATATACTTTGAAGCGGATAGTAGGTGACGACGTGCGGTTTCGTTTGGAAAAACAAATGAGGCTTCGCGTGGCCGAACTCTAAAGATATGGTACGCAGAGTCGCCCCGGGTTTTGTAACTTTTGGCGAGCGTCGAGCTATATACTTTATACACGATAGAACTACTTGGTATCGCGCGCTAGCGCATTATACATCCAGTAGGTCATCCTGCTGAATGATATGCGGAATTAGATACAGTCCGAAGTCCGTCAATCGCGCGGACTACGGGTGGTGGATTGGACGGCGCGTGATACATTCTCTGGCCGAACGAGGACGAGAAGCCGTACGCTCGCAACTGGAACTGGAACGACGACAACCAGCGCTGGATCCAGAACTACAACTGGGTGAGCAATCAGACGAATGGCAACGAGGCGCTTCTTTGCCGCAACTACTTCTTCGTGTTAGGTGGGGCTGCGGCGGTAAAACGCCGCAGCCATCCGCCGAGCATCTTGCCTATCGTCTCTAGTTTTTCAGAGAGCAGGACATAGTGTTTGGTCTCAATACCTTTAGTTTCCCAAAGGGTCATGAGGAAAAACTTGAGCAGATCAAACTTGGTATTGGCTTCTTCTAAGATAGGGAGTGTACGTTCTTGGGGCGCGTATTGGGCTCGGAAGATTAGCTCCAGGGTTTCTATGAACAAGTTGTCTATTTTCTCGCCCAGCGTGTACTTGGCTGACTTCCGGAGGTGCTGTTTTAACTCAAACCATAATTTGTAAACCGCGACAAGATGTTGCAAAATACTCAAATTTCCAACGGGGGGGGGCGTTTTAAGGGGTTTGTTCTCGAAAAGGGACTGGCTCATATTTTTAATGAAATAATTAATGTTGAAAATCTGTTGCTCGCCTGGCAGGAGTTTACTAAAGGCAAGCGAGGCAAAAAGGATGTGCAAGAATTTTCCTTGCGGTTAATGGATAATATCTTTAGTTTACATGAGGAGTTGAAAAAGGAAATCTATACCCATGGTTTTTACAAGTATTTCAGGATAAACGACCCAAAGCCCAGGGACATTCACAAGGCTAGCGTCAGGGATAGGTTGGTCCACCATGCCATCTACAGAGTTCTATATCCGTATTTCTCAAAAAGATTTATTCATGACTCGTACTCTTGTCAGCTCGGCAAGGGCACGCATAAGGCGCTCAATCGCTTTCGCGCTTTTGCGCGCAAAGTTTCTAAGAACAACACTCGCACTTGCTGGGTATTGAAGTGTGATATCCGGAAATTTTTCGCGAATATTGATCATGAGATCTTGATTGAAATATTGCAAAGGCAGATTGCGGATCCTGATACTCTCGGGCTGCTGAAAAATGTTGTCGGGTCATTCCGAACAGCGAACCAAAAATCCCTCCCGGCTTCGCCGTACCTGCCTGTCCGGCAGGCAGGCTCCCTTTATGAAAGGGAGAATAAAGGGTTGCCGCTTGGGAACCTCACTAGCCAGCTGCTGGTGAATATTTACATGAATGAATTTGATCAGTGGGTGAAGCATAAGCTGAAGGAAAAGTATTACATTCGGTATGCGGATGATTTTGCGTTTCTTTCAGAAAATAGAGCAGTGCTGGAAAACTTGATTCCGCGGATTCAGGAGTTTTTTGGCGACCGCCTTCGATTAGAGCTGCATCCGAATAAGTTGTTTATAAAGACCGTTGCCTCTGGTGTGGATTTTCTGGGTTGGGTACATTTTCCGGATCATCGAGTTTTGCGGACGGCGACTAAACGGAGGATGTTGCGGAAACTTGCGGAGCAGCCTAAAAAGGAAGCTATGATATCGTCGTATTTAGGATTGCTTTCTCACGGCAACACGCGGAAGTTGCGACGAGTGATTGGTTATTGAGCGCTATTCTTGGCTTGTTTTTAGGGTCTAGATTTGCTAGAATGGAGGTATTCCCAGCTAGGGACATCTTTTAATTTTGGGCTTAAAACTATGGCAAAATCAGCTGAAAAAGAGGTCAAGAAAGGCAGTTATGGTGCGAAAGACATAACTGTCTTAGAGGGCTTAGACCCGGTGCGAAAGCGCCCGGGTATGTATATTGGTACCACGGATACAGCCGGGGTGCATCACCTTATCAAAGAAATAGCGGATAACGCGATCGATGAGGCCATGGCCGGGTACGCGAAGAATATTGTCGTAGAGGTATTTGCGGATAATCGAATCGCAATCACTGACGACGGCCGTGGTATTCCGGTGGAGAAGCATAGGACCACCAAAAAATCCACGCTTGAGACCGTGCTGACGGTTTTGCACGCCGGTGGTAAGTTTGGTGGCGAGGGTTATAAAGTATCCGGAGGGTTGCACGGCGTGGGTGTGTCGGTGGTCAACGCCTTGAGTCAGTATCTAAAAGCAGAGGTGCATCGTGAAGGCGGGTACTACGTGCAGGAGTACAAGCGTGGTAAGCCACAGGGCGCTGTTAAAAAAGTTAGCGCGAGCAAAAAAACAGGCACGAAAATTACTTTTGAGCCGGATCCGGAGATATTTGCAGTTATCAAGTTTGATAAAAGATTCATTCTTGAGTATCTGCGGCGTCAGGCGTTTTTGACAAAGGGCGTGCGCATTGAACTGATTGATTATCGGGAGACGCCGGTGTTTTATCACGGTTTTTATTTTGACGGCGGACTTTTGTCTTTCATCAAGTACTTGAACGCGGACTCAGAGACCATCCAGCAGGATGTTTTTTACGTGGAAAAGACGGCGGATAATGTGCAGGTGGAGGTTGCTTTTGTTTACAACAATGATATCGAGACCCAAGAGATGGGGTTTGCGAATAATGTGTATACCATAGACGGCGGAATGCACATTACCGGTTTTCGAAGCGCGCTGACCCGAACTTTGAATGACTATGCTCGTTCTAACAACTATATCAAAGAGTCAGACGATAACCTAACCGGTGAAGATATTCGAGAAGGTTTGATCGCGGTCATTTCCGTGAAGTTACAGGAGCCGCAGTTTGAAGGGCAGACTAAGGGTCGGCTTGGTTCTCCGGAGGCACGGACAGCCGTGGAGAGTGTAGTGGCAGAGGCGCTGAAGAATTTTGTAGAGCGCAGTAGTAAAGACGCGGCCAGTATTGTGCAGAAGTGTTTGTTGTCTGCCAAGGCCAGAAAGGCGGCCAAGGCGGCGCGGGATACGGTGATGCGTAAGGGTATTTTAGAAGGTCTGACTTTGCCGGGCAAATTGGCCGACTGCAGTAGTCGGAGCGCGGAGGAGTCTGAGTTGTTCCTGGTGGAGGGAGACTCTGCCGGCGGCTCGGCCAAGGCCGGACGGGACAGGCGGACACAGGCGATTCTGCCGCTTCGAGGTAAGATCTTAAACGTGGAAAAGGCTCGTTTGGATAAGATGCTCGCGAACAGGGAGATCAAGTCTTTGGTGATTGCGCTTGGGACGGCGATTGCAGAGTCTTTTGATCTGAGTAAGCTTCGTTACCACAAGATCGTTATTATGACTGATGCGGACGTTGATGGTCATCACATCACCACTTTGTTGTTGACGCTGTTCTATCGTTACTTCCCGGAACTTATCAGCAATGGGCACATCTACGTGGCTCAGCCGCCGCTGTACCGAATAGAGCGGGGTAAAGAGGTTCAGTATGTATATCGGGAAGGGGACAAGGAGAAGGTCTTGAAAGAGATGGTTAAGGCGGCTAAGGGAACAAAAGAGGCTGTTGAGATAAGCGACGAGGAGTTGGCAAATGATTCAGTGAAGGGAGTGAAGATCCAGCGCTACAAAGGTCTTGGTGAGATGAACGCGGATCAGCTGGCGGAGACAACCATGGACCCGGCGAAGCGGGTGCTTAAGCAGATAACGGTCGCGGACGGGGCGGAGGCGGATCACCTGTTTGATGTGTTGATGGGAGATGCGGTTCCGCCACGGAGTAAGTTTATCAAGAGCCACGCGCTTGCGGTACGCAATTTAGACATATAGGAGATCAGACGAATTACGAATAAGATACGAATATACGAATTCGTAAATACGTAACTACATTCGTAATTAGTCTGATTTATTTGACTTCGTAGAAGGAAACGGATATAATCTCAAAATCATGTTAGAGAACATCAAGAATTATTTTATTGGCGCTCGTAAAGAGTTTAAAGCAATAACGTGGCCAAGCACAGCGGAGACGCGACAGCTAACCACCATTGTTATTGCTCTGGCGGTTACCTTTGCTTTTTTCTTGGGAGTTTTTGATTATTTATTCACCTATCTTTTAGAACAGTTGGTGTTTACGCTTATTTAGCATATGGAACTACGAGGTAAAGACGATCAACAAGAGAAGGCACAGGTGGGCGAGCGTCGTTGGTACGCGGTGCATACTTATTCTGGCTATGAAGATGCAGTCAGCCGCTACCTAAAGCAGCGGGTTGATTCTTTGGAGATGAATGACAAGATTTTTAATGTTATCGTCCCGAAAGAGAAGAAGGTGAAGATAAAGAATGGCAAGCGAACTGAGAGTGAAGAGAAGATCTACCCTGGTTACGTGCTTGTGGATATGATCCTGACTGATGACTCTTGGTATGTGGTTAGAAACACGCCGCGAGTGACCGGGTTTGTCGGCAGCGATACAACTACGCCTTTGCCGCTTTCTCAAAAAGAGGTAGACGAGTTGATGGGCCGGATGGGCCGTCGCGACGAGGATATCATGGTGGACCTGCAGGTGGGTGACATTGTGAAGGTGACGGACGGTCCGTTTAAGGATTACGAGGCAAAGATCACTCAGGTAGACGAGAAGAGTGGTAGTATCAAGGTTTCTATTCCGATTTTCGGTCGCGATACTACGGTGGAACTGGACAGTTTACAAGTGCAGAAAATGTAAGGGCTCAGTTGCAAAATTTTCAATTTAGATATATAATTTTGCACTACTGAACCTTACCCCGCCCTAAGGCGGGGTGCAGAATTCTTAGATAAATCCTGAGGTCAAAATTTATAACAATTCAGCATGGCAAAAAAACCTATCAAGAAAATAATCAAGCTCGCGCTTCAGGCTGGCCAAGCTAATCCGGCTCCGCCTGTGGGTACGGCCCTTGGTCCAACCGGTATTAACAGCGGTGATTTTTGTAAGCAGTTTAACGACCGAACCAAAGAGATGATGGGCGACGTGGTGCCGGCGGTTATAACCATTTACGAAGACAGGACTTTTGACTTTATTCTGAAGACCCCGCCGGCGGCGCATTTACTGAAGAAGGCGGCTGGAGTTGAAAAGGGTAGCGGCAACGCGTTGACGCAGAAGGTGGGTAAGGTGACAAAGGCTGATGTCCGGGCAATTGCCGAGCGGAAGTTAGAAGATATGAATGCTAATGACGTGGGCTCAGCTATGAAGGTGATTGAGGGCACGGCTCGGAACATGGGCATTGAGGTGGTTGATTAGGAAATTGGGAAATTGAATAGAGAAGCTAGAGAAAAACGGCTCAGATGGAGAAAAAGATCCATATGAGCCGTTTTTCGTGAGCCGTTCTTGTCTTGTCTTGGCTATGCTAGAATTGGAATATGAAAAATGGAAAATTTATTGTCTTTGACGGTTTGGATGGGAGTGGAAAGGGCTCGCAGATGCATAGATTGGCGAAGTATTTGTTTCGTTCCTCAAAAAATAACCATTTATTTTTGACGCGAGAGCCGTATACATCTATCCATACAGAGAAGATTCGCCAGCTTCTGAAAGACAACGTTGACCCAAAGGCGTATGCGCAGGAGTTCACAGATTTATTCGTGGCAGACAGGATAGAGCATGCGGTGGTTATGGAAAAAATCTTAGCTGAGGGTGTGCATGTGCTTTGCGATAGATATAAGTACTCCACACTGGCGTATCAAGCTACTCAGGGCATGGCGGTGGAAAAGCTAATTAAGTTGCATGTGAATTTGCCAGTGCCGGACTTGGCGATTTTTTTGGATGTTCCGGGGGAGGTAGCTGCGCAAAGGATATCTTCAGATGGTGAGAGGCCGCATAAAGAAGTTTTTGAACAAGTTGATTTTTTGAGGGAATTAAGAAATAACTATCTGCGGTTGCCGATGTTGCTACCAGAAGAGCATATTGTCGTGATTGACGCGACTAAGCCAATTGAAGATGTTTTTGAGCAAGTCAAAAGAGAAGTTGAAGCGGTGCTAACAGCCTGATATACTCTAATTCTGTTGATTAGTATAAATTAGTTTTTTCACTACCTGATGGGAAAAGGAACTACCTACATACCGGTAATCGGGCTGGAAATACATGCGGAGCTGAATACGCGAACAAAGATGTTCTGCGACTGTTTGAATGACCCGACTGAAATCGAGCCGAACAAAAATATTTGCCCGGTCTGCTTAGCGCACCCGGGGACGTTGCCAGTAGCGAATAAGGAGGCGATTGAGTCTATGATTAAAATCGGGATGGCCGTGGGCGGAGAGACTCCGGCGGTGTCAAAGTTTGACCGGAAGAACTACTTTTATCCGGATATCCCAAAAGGTTATCAAATTAGCCAGTATGACATGCCGTTTGTTTTTGGTGGCACACTGGCCGGTGTGAAGTTAACGCGGGTGCACTTGGAAGAAGACACGGGGCGACTGCAGCATGTGGAGGGAGGCCCCTCGTCGCCTGCGGCTCGCTCGGGGCGACCAACTTCGCTGGTCGATTACAACCGGGCCGGGGTGCCGTTGATGGAGCTGGTGACTGAGCCGGATATCCGAGAGGTGGAAAAAATAGGCGAGTTTGGCCGCGAGCTACAGCTTGTTTTGCGCTATTTGGGCGTGAGTGACGCGGATATGGAAAAAGGGCAGATGCGGGTGGAGGTGAACTTGTCACTTGGAACAATCGTAGACGGAGAGCTGAAGTTTGGGACAAAGGTAGAGGTGAAGAATATTGCCAGTTTTAAGATGGCTGAGGCCGCGGCCAGGTACGAGATAGAGCGACAAAGAGAGGTCTTGGAAAGCGGTGGTGAGATTAGTCAGGAGACGCGTGGCTGGGATGACCCGAACAAGCGGACGGTCAGTCAGCGAAAAAAGGAGAGTAGCCACGACTATCGCTACTTTCCGGAGCCGGACTTGCCGGTAATTGACCTGAGCCAGTTTGATTTTTCAAGACTGAAGCGGGAGATCCCGGAATTGCCACAAGCCAAGCGGATGCGTTTAAAAAAAGAGTACGGGCTAACAGATGATCAGGTAGAGCTATTGGTGTTTGACCGGCCTTTGGCTGAGTTTTTTGAGGGCGTTATTTCAGAGCTTCACGAAGAAAGAGAGGCACCACTAGAGAAGACGGTGCCCCTAGCCATTAACTATCTGACCTCAGACCTTAAGGGGTTGATGGTGGCAGATGGTAAGGTGGATGTGGCCGATACTAGGGTAACGGCGGAGAACTTGGCAGACTTAGTGGAGCTGATTGCATTGGATAAGCTGACGAGTCGGACGGCTAAGGATATTCTGAAGACTATGTATGAGACGGGCGGCGACCCGACGGAGATAATGAAGACGGAAAGTCTAGAGCAGGTCTCAGACGAGGGGGCACTGAGGGAGATGGCGCAAGGGATAATTGCGACGCACCCGGGTCCGGTGGCGGATTATAAAAAAGGCAAAGAGACGGCGCTGATGTTTTTTGTGGGCCAAGCTATGAAAGAACTTCGGGGTAAAGGTAACCCGGCGATGCTCCAGCAAATCTTTAAAGACTTACTTACTTAGTCTTTTTGAGCCTGGTGAACAACTCTTTGCGGAAACGGAATCTCGATGCCTTGCTCGTCAAAGGCTTCTTTGAGTTGTTTGCGTAGTTCGCCGGCAACTGCCCACTGCTGCCCGGGGATGGTGTCGCCTAAGATCTTGATGTTGATAGAAGAGTCGCCAAATTCGTCTATGCGGAGAAACTCTGGAGCCTTGATAATTCGCTCTTTCCACTCCGGCGACTCGGCCAGGGCTTTACCGACGCGGTTAACAACGCTAATGACGTGGTCTAACTTAGAGCTGTAACCAATACCGATAGTCATATTAACGCTGGCGTACTGTTTGGTCATATTGCTGGCAGTACTTATCTCCCCGTTGGGGACGTGGTGCTGTGTGCCGTTTAAGTCGCGCAAGACAGTTAAACGTAGTGTGATATCTTCCACTTTGCCACTGATGCCGGCGATAGTGACCACGTCGCCAACCCGGTACTGATTTTCTAAAATAACAAAAAATCCGGCGATGATGTCTTTAATAAGGTACTGTCCGCCAAAACCAAAAGCGATGCCAATAACTCCGGCAGCGGCGATGAGCGGTCCGATATCAATGCCGGCCTCGGAAAGAACCATCATGGCGGCGACAACCCAAAGGATCACTTTCGAGGCATTGGCAAATACTTTAATGAGAGTGTCTTCTCTTTGGCGTTCCGCTATTTTACTTACGTCGTCGTGTTGCCGAACAATTTTACGAACACCTTTTTCAATAAAAATGCGGCTGACCCTGACAATGATGGCCGCAATAATAAGGATGGCGATTATTTTAATGCCGCTGTTTAAGAGCCAGGGCATGATGACAGCGCTAAACTCGGCAACTCTTTCTTGAAAGGTGTTCATTTAGAAACACCTTAGCGCATTCTGGCGGTTCGTTCAAGAATTTTTTGAGCTGATGGCTTTAAGTGAATTTTGCCTCCGGCGTCTGCTTTTTTGAGATTATTTTCTTGGACGATAGTCAGTAGCTGTAAGGGGTTATGATTATTGACGTAGTTGCCGTCGTAGCTGTTTATTAATTTGTTTTTTAAAGAAGTGGGGATGTGCTTAATAAGTTCTTCGCGGATGTAGTGTGGGCAAAAAAGATAAATGCCGGAAATTGGCGTTTTGGTTTGAAGCGCTATCTGCTCTTGGTCTTTTAAAGTAGCCTCAATGTCTTTGAGAAAAAGGTGACGTATTTCTTCTTTGTGGTTGTCTTCGCGCGTGGAGCCGGAGCCCATGCGAATGCCGCCGACTAGTCTACCAATGACGCGGGCGTTGCGAACGAAAAATCCCTCGTTATCCGAGTAGCGTGGGCGAGGGATGCGAGCAAACTTAATTTTTTCTAAAAGGCCGTCGTGAGCCAGGGAGATGCTGCCACTTTGGGTGCCCGCAGTGATGATGAGCGTTGGTTCGTTTTTGAATTGAGGAAGATTTAGGGGAATGTGCTTTGCCTTCGGTGTGCTTGAAAAAAGTTGAGTTAGCATATGCCTATAACATAAGCAATCTCCGGTGAAGCCCGGGTGAATAAGTTGAAGGCGCTTTATTTTTTGCAAAATGGCTTATTGGTCTGCTAGGGTATATGGATGAGTGAATCTGATATCTTATTGATTGATAAACTAAAAGGCATCACCTCGTTTGATGTGATTCGTCGGTTGCGGCGAATTCGTCAGTTGGCGGATGGGCGGTATCCAAAGATGGGCCACGCCGGTACATTGGATCCGCTGGCGAGCGGGCTGATGCTGATTGGAGTAGATAAGGGGACGAAAAAACTGACCGAGCTGGTGGGCCTGGATAAGACGTATATTGCGGAGGTTTTATTGGGGAAGCAAACGAGCACTGGGGACATGGAAGGGAAAATAGTTGTGGAGTTGCCAGTAGACGAGGAGCGAGTTAAGAAAGAGATCGCGGCGGTGCTGGCAGGCATGGTGGGGGAGTTGGAGTTGGCAGTCTCAATTTACTCGGCTATTAAAAAAGATGGCAAGGCGTTGTATAAGTATGCTCGTGCCGGCCAGGCGGTAGAAGCGCCAATTCGCAAGATGATTATTCATGAGGCGAGATTATTGAAGCTGGAGTTGCCGATAGTGGAGGTGGAGTTTAGTGTGGCTAGCGGCGTGTATGTCCGCAGCCTTGGCGAGGAGTTGGGTAGGCGACTGGGCACTGTGGCTACACTGGCAAACCTCCGCCGGACGTGCATCGGACCATACCGAGTTGAAGACGCGCAAGGATTAGAAGATTTGGAAATTGGAAAATTAGGTAAATAATTAAAAAATGGGCGGCCGCCCATTTTTTAATTATTTGGATTTTAGGAGGGTTCCAAGTAGGAATTCGCGGGGGATGACTCCTATCTGCTCGCTACCGGTGGCCCAAGAGACAGTGCCGGCTACTTCGTAGCCGGCTGGATTAATGGCGGCGACTTTTTTGATAAATACTTGTTCGGAGTTTTTGGGATTCTGAAAAGCAATAATACTACCGACGCGTGGCTTTTTGAGACTTGTCGCCAAATAGCGCCGGCCCGGGACGAGCTTGGGCCACATGCTCATTCCCTCCACCGTCACTGTAAATAAGATTCTTTTGAGCATCTGCGTTGATCCCCCCCTCTTAAGGTAAGAGGGGTTGGGGGAGTTATGCTAGAACAGCTTATTGGTAATTTCTTTGTACGCGTCGTAGCGCTTTGGGTCATTTTTGATGGTGTAAAATATTTGGGCGATTTCATCCACTGCCTCCACTAGTTGCTTGGCTTTGTCTTCGGACACATCTTGCTTGTTTTGGCTGGCTAGTTTAGTGGCGGTCCAGAACTGGTCGTGCAGGTCCGGGTACTTTTCCAAATGCTCGGGCTTGAAGTAGTCGGTCCAGAGGATGAGCAGTTCGTTTTTGCATATCTGAGCGTGGTTTTCTTTGGTCTGAATGCGGCGGACAATGTCGTTGTGGTAGTGATTCAGGGCGTGTGCGTCTTCGGCGTCGTCGCCAATGGGCGGCTCTATTTCAGAGAGCTGATTGACCATTCGGAGTACGGTCATAGCCGCGACCTTGGCCGCGGTTGGGTCATAAATACCGCAGGGGATGTCGCAGTGAGCCCGGGCGGTTAGGTTTGGTAAGATGTATTTGAAATTCATAGAATAAAAAGAATTAATGATAATGAGACAAAGATATGATTATATTGTATCATGCCAGACGAAAGATGAAATTTGAGTGGGTTGGTGGTTGATAAATGAGCATTGGGCATGACAAATGAAACGGCCCGACAGCGATGACCATCAGGTCGTTTCGCTTGTCGGGCCGGGCTAGAAGGGGAGTGTCTCTTCGTACGCCATCCTGCGTACGAATGACCCGCAGAGGTTCCAGAGGTCTTCGGCCGGCTGGTACTTGATCATGTTGCCGACGACTAGACTTGCCGCTTGTTCTGGTGTAGCGACGACATGGAAGTACCCTTGGTTGCCGAAGAGTTTGACCCCTTCGTCTCCTTCTTCGACTCGTTTCGTTCTCTGTATCGGCTTTGAAATTTGTCAGATTTAGGCATATGATGGTTGTATGATGTCTGCGAAAAAGAAATGGGTTTACCCAGCGCTAGTCTCTTCGAGAGATAGCGCTGGATTTACTCTTATTGAACTTTTGATTGTAATGGGTATCCTAGCCGTTTTGGCGATAGTGTCTTTTTTGGTTATTAATCCGGCGCAGTTGTATTCGCAGGCAAGAGACGCGATTCGGTTAGTAGATTTAAAGGCGATGAATAGTGCTACGTCTTTTGCGACTGTGTTGGATTCTACTTTAGATCTGGATGGATCATTTACAAATACCTGTTCGGGTCAGGTCAACCAGAGTGTTTATGTATCGGTGCCGAGTGATAACGGTGAGGTGGCGCCTGCGCCACCGTCCGGATGGAGTTATAAGCAGGTATTATCTGCGGATTCGCGGGCTGTTGCCGGTAATGGCTGGGTGCCGATTAATTTTGAAGATGCGTTAAGCTCTATTGGAATACTTCCACCTTTGATTTTTTTACCGGTAGACCCTGTAAATACCTTTGCTTCAGGGAATTACTATACTTACGTTTGCGGATCCTTTGAGTTCACGGCGGTTTTAGAATCGGATAAATATGCCAGGGAGCTACTAAAAGATGGTGGAGATGACGTTGAGGCTCTTGAGGTTGGAAATGATTTGGCGTTGTCACCAACCCGGGCTGGGTTGAGTGGGGGAGGTTCTTCTGTACCGACAGACGGGCTAGTGGTTTACTATAGCTTTGATGATAGCGATGTGACTGATAAAAGTGGTAATGGACATTCAGGGTCTTTGGTCGGTCCCGGCTCCTGGGCGCCGGGTAGAAAGGGCATGGGTTTAAGCTTCAACGGAGGAGGTTATGTAAACATGGGAGCGAATAGTTTTTTGGATACTTCCGTAATGACTGTTTCGGTTTGGGTAAAAACTGATATTACTTCACCGCCGGTGAGCAAGGTTGTTTATGTTCGAAAAAATACTCACGACGGTACTGTTGATCTGCGCCAATCTACAAGCAATCACTGGGAGGCCAGAGTTCGGCTTCAGGGTAGCGAGGGTATTCAGCGGTTGGTGATATCTGATGATGTTGCCACTCAGGCGTGGACTCATCTCGCCGTTACATACGACGGTAATGAGCTTAAGCTGTATGTGAATGGTGTCCTTCAGGAAGACCCGCTTGTAGCCAGTGGATCTATTGATACTGACTCGCACACTTCCAACAACCTTGGGCGTAATTCAGACGGTAATTCAGGAACGTATTTTACCGGAGATATTGATGAATTCCGGATTTACAACCGGGCGCTAACCGCTTCTGAGATAACGGCTTTAGCCGCTCAGTGAGGAATCTTTATTTGAAAACTCAACAGCTTAGTTGGACGATTTCTCCATCTGAGCCGTTGAATTTTGGGGTTGCAAATTTGCTGATTTAAGGTAGAATTTGCGTACAATTGAATATTCCCCGATAGCTCAGTTGGTAGAGCGCTTCGCTGTTAACGAAGATGTCCCAGGTTCGAGCCCTGGTCGGGGAGCAAAACAAAATAACACACAATACGTCCTTATTTTTAGGGACGTATTGTGTCAATAATTGGTTACTTAGGATAGGATTCCTAACTGAGATATGGCGCGGCTCCGCTTGGATAAACTAAACTTCGTAAAAAGGATTTCGGAGAATAGTGGTATCTGGATTTAATTTTTGCAACTCTTTCATCTTATCTTCAGAAAAATCATTAGCAACGATAACACTACTGCCATTCATATTTGGTAATATAACCCCACTTAAATCTTGTACTGACGGGATATAAAGATCTCCGCTCATCTCATTAGGGAGAATAAGTCCGTCTAGGTTTTTTAAGTTGTAAAGATTTAGTTCGCCACCGATTTTCTTTGGCAAAACAAGACCTTTGGGACTTAGTAGCCCGCACAGGTTTAAGCCCGAATTAAGAATTTCGGGTAGGATGAGACCTTCTGCGCTTTTTAGGGATTGAAGTTCCAGGGAGCATCCCTTCATCTCTTTGGGAAGGACGAGACCCTTTGCGCTGACCAAACTAGATAGCTCTATGCCTGTGCCGACGAATTCCGGGAGAACAAGACCCTCCGCACTTTCTAAGCTGTATAAATTAAGAAGACCCATAACTTTCTTGGGCAGTACCAACCCGGAGGCATTTTTTAGTCTACCTAGCGTGAGATTGCCACCGACGAATTCCGGGAAAACCAGTCCATCTCCATCTATAATATTTTCTAGGCGAAGATCTCCACCAACGAAAATTGGCAACTTTAACGCGGGCACCTCAGTTATACCATTAAGAGAAAGATCGCCCTTTACTCTTTCGGGGAGCTTTAATTTTTCTACGATGCCAATATAGTTTAAATCAAGACTACCATCGTAGTATTTAATGTTTCCATAAATAGCTTCGTCTCCTGCCAGTCCAATTTGTTCTTCTGCGCATTTGAAAATCAAAGCTAAATCTGCCCGTCTGTCTGTTTTCCGACCAGATAATATCTTTATTATCCTGGGATCTTGATAATAACCAAAATTTTCTATCAGACCATCCACCTCATAGATAAATCTAAGGTCCTCAATACTTAGCTCCTCCCCGGCCTCATATCTACTATCTATGTCCGCCAGCGTTTTCATATCTGAAATTCTTTTTTCATATTCGGCAGCTCCCGGAAGAGTAGCTATCTTTTCTTGGGCAATTTTAATCATCTTCGGCTCAAGGTTTTGGTTTTCTGCCACGCCTCTAACTTCGGCTATTTTTCCATAACTCATCCTTATCGCTATTCTTGGCGTGGTAAATTGACCATCCGTTACTTTAGTAAAGTACACATAAATATCTCCATCCTGTAGGTTAAGATAACTCGTACCGGGATCAGAAATACACCAACCTGTGCCCTTGCTGATTAATGCATTTGATAAAATGGCTGGATTAGAACCCATATCAAACTTTCGCCACTGGCCCAAGATGCCTCCTTTATTCAAGGAAGCGCCTTTGATCTCTTTATCGACTTGAGAAAAAGCCTCTGAGTATACTCGACCAAAATTTGGCAACTCTTCTATTTTACTTTCTTTGACCAAGCTAAAAACTCGCGCTAAAGCTTCCGGGATCAACTCCGGAAATGGGCCGACCGTGGTGGTGCCCCTTTTTTTGAACTTGTCCATTTCTCTGTCAAAAACGGAAAGGCCAACAATGTTCTTTACGGTAAAAATCTTAAACCAATCCGGGTATGCCGAATCCTTTAAATAATTAAGCCACCTTTCTAAACTGTTTCTCTGTTCAGCAACGATTAGCTCTCTAGACTGCTTAATAAAGTTATGGGTTAGCTGAACACCGCCAAGACCACGCTCCTGTTGTTTTTTTACTTGAGCGGCGAAATAGCTTTCTGGAATTTGGCTTCCATCTATTATAAAGGCGGTGAAAATTTCATCCTTCTTTTCTTCTTGTGAGGTCTTGGATTCAAAAAAATCCTTAAAAAGAAAGTCTTTAGTTTGGTTTTCCATGTATAAATTGTACCACTACTTCTGCTTAGAGGTATTGAATAAAGCTAGCTAGAAGTGCATCATGGTTCCTATGGGTATAGAAATTCCATTTTTTAGGCAAGAACAGCTTCATCATTGCGGCCCGGCCGTGGTAAGGATGGTCCTCCATTTTTATGGCGGAGAAAGATTGGAGCAAGAGATTGCGGATGCTATGGGGACAACCGAAGAAGAGGGAACGCCTCTTTCTTCAATTTTAGATTATGTAAAGAGTCAGGGTCTTAGGGTTATTCATAAAGATGGTGCGGACTTTAGCGATATCCAGGGCTTTATAGACCAGGGATACCCGGTGATGGTAAATTATCGCGAAACTAGCCAGGAGCAGGGTCATTTTGCATTAGTTGTTGAGATAACCGAGGAAGAAGTCATCCTAAACGATCCTTGGCATGGTAGCGGCTACGCCGTTGATAAGGAAGAGTTTAGGCGACGGTGGCATAACGAGAAAAAGACTCGAGAGAGGACGATTGTGGCGATACTGCCTAAGGCGGATAATTCTGGGTGACAGTGGGTGGTGGTGAGGTGGGCTTGTATAAATTGCGAAAGAATTGTAAACAAGTGGTAGGGAGTAGTGAGAAACTGGAAGATAGAAATTATGAACTAGGCATGAGAATGGGGTATACTTGGAGATATATGGAAACACTTTCAAATCAGGGAATGTTTGATGAGGCTCGATTAACTTCTTTGTTACACAAGATAAAGGAGGCGGGGGGTGATCCGTTTTCTAATCCGGATTATCAAAGTTGGCGCCGGGAGGAGGAGGCGAAGGTGGTGGGTGATGATGACGCCATCTCTGAGCTTAACCGATGCGAGGCGCGTTTGTTGGCACAGGGAGGCTTTGTTGCCGAGGCGAAGGCGCTTTTTGGGGTGGTTGGGCGAGGGCGGGGGAGTGAGGCCGCCAGGCGCTCTACAGACCTGGAGCAGGAAGAAGTGGAGGCGTTTGCTAATATTCGGCGACATATCCGACAGCTGGAGCAAGAGTAGGGAAAGAAAATTGTTCTAATTACTCTAATTATTCTAAGGAGTGACACGCAAGGGTTTTCTTAGCTCACAGCCTGAGATTGCTTCGGTACCTTTGGATTATCGAGTTTTTAAGGATGTTGTGAATACGCCAGGCGGGTGGCGTATTCAACGTTGTATATTAATTCGGTATCAATGGGTTTAAGTCGGCCGCGCGTTTCACCTATGGGGGTATTTCTGATATGATTTAAAAATATGAATAATAATGAAGGGGTAGCTGAATTAGATTTACCGAGCAGTTCTGAGGCAGGGAAAGAGGATGTTCCCTCCCCAGAGGAGGTTGCAGAGATTTTTGCTAAATTGCTTGAAGGAAAGGAAGCTAAAGAAATACAATCCTGTGAAGATGAAAAGGGCCCGTATCTTCGAGTTTTTAAAGTTTTGAGGCGCGGGGAGGACAAAGAATATTTATATATGAGAAAGGGAAGATATGCTGAGGGAAGTTCTGCGGAGACGGCAATATACGCAATATTTTTTAATGAAGCCGGCGAGGCTACTGGAGCGGAAATCTTAGCTAGATATATTGGTGGACAGTGGGAGATAAATCCTTGGAGTACTGAGTGATATTTGAAACCGGCCGGGCCTAGGGTGCCGATTGCTTGGCATTATTGGAAATGCTTATTTTGGTGTAGAATTGTCTTATGGAAAAAATACCAAGTTCGGAACAGGTAAATAGCCCTGAGGAAAAGCCGGAAAAGATTCCTTCGGAGCAGGAGGTGGCTGACCTTTTTAAGGAGTTGCTCGGAGGGTGTGAATATAAAGAGGTAAGAAAAAGGGAGGATGAAAGAGGTTTGTATTTATGGGAGATTAGCGTGCCGGATGGGGGGGGTGTTGCAGAATACGTGTATCGGCGAAAAGGGAATTTTAAGGAAGTAAAATCTGCCAGTACCGGAGTGCATGTTGTGTATTATGATGAGGATGGTATTCCTTGCGGTGGGGATAGTGTTGCGGAATACGGAGATGGACGATGGGAAAAAGTCTGAATAAACAACAGGCTGACAAACTTGCCTTGCCCGTCCGTAGTTTTGGCGTAGGAGGGAGATTGTCAGCCTGTCGTGGGTATGGCTTTTGGTTATTTACTCTGAACACCCCAGGCGGGTGGGGTGTTCGGGTATTGGTCATTGTTGATATACATGGTTGACACTATGTGCCTATTGTGTATACTTTAGGCATATGGCTAAAACAACGATCAACATCAAGGCGGATAAGGAGGTAAAAGAAAAAGCGCAAAAGGTGGCGGCTGAGCTCGGCATGCCGCTTTCAGTTGTCATCAACGCTTACTTAAAACAGTTTATCCACACCAAGGAGGTGCATTTTTATACCGAGGGAAAGCTAAGGCCGGCGGTAAAACGCCGCCTAGATCGTTTAGCTCAAGAGGCGCGAGCGGGAAAGAATACTTCCGGGCCCTTTAAGTCTGCCGAGGAAGCGATTCGCTACTTGCAGCAATAATGAATATTGATTTTCATCGGACATTTAAGAAACGTTATAAGAAAATACCGGTGAAGGTCCGGAGTCAGTTTGACGAGAGACTTTTGCTTTTCCAGAAAGATTCATCACATCCCTTGCTAAGTCACCATCCTCTTTCCGGTGATCGTGATGGTCAGTGGAGCATAAATATAACTGGTGATTGGCGGGCGTTGTATGTGTGGTTAGAGCCAGAGACAGTTTTGTTTATTGATATTGATACGCATAGTAATTTATATGGATAAGCAAACTAAGGCGGTTTTGATAAGATCATGGGTACTAAGCAAATTTTTACAATTCGTCAGGCGGTGTATGCAGATCTGTCGGCGTATACCGACTTACTTCAGCGTTGCTATCGGCACGCTTATACAGACGAAGGTATTGGGTTGACCGCTGACTGCTTTTCAAAAGATGTATTTGCCACTGATGATACGCAGCGGTTTTTGGCAAAGCAGATTGCGGAATCAGATACGCAGAAGACGTGGCTGGCGTTTGAGGATGATGTATTGGTGGGCACGGTGACGCGTGCCCTGTTAAGTGATGGCGAGGCCGAGATTAAAGGGCTGTATGTGTTGCCAGAGTATCAGGGGCGGGGGATTGGCAAGAAGCTGTATGCGCTAGCGCTAGAGTTTGCCGGCGAGCGCGATCTAGTTTTGGATATTTATTGCCATAATACGAAAGGAATTCAGATGTATGAGCGCTGGGGGTGGAAGTTGGATACGACTCGCGGCGAAAAGGGGTATTTTTATCGCCACTGGCCAGAGTGGCCGGAAGGCTTGCAGGCAAAGTGCCAGTATATGCGGTTAGTTCGCGATAAAGGATAGTAAGTTTTCTTTACATTGTGCTTGACAAAATAATTTACATAGATTAGTATGTAGCTATATGGCTAACTTAGGGAGTTTTATTAAACAGCAGCGCACAAAGCGAAAGATAACGCAGGAACATCTTGCGAATGAGCTTGGCATATCTCGCCCAACGTATTTACAGATTGAGCGCGGGGAGCGGGAGCTGACTATTTCTGAGGCTCAAAAGTTAGCGGCTATTTTTGATCTGTCGCTGGAAGACTTTCTTGTCGCAAAAGAATCAAAGAGAAGCGTCGTAATTGAAAAAGAAAAAAAAATTGCTAAGGGTAGTCAGCCGGAGATGAGAATTATTATGCCCAGAGCTAATGCAAAAAAATTCAAGGAAGTTTTACTTTATGTTTTAGAAAAGGTGGGGGCCAGGCCGAATGTTGGAGAGACGGCGATTTACAAATTGCTTTATTTTATTGATTTTGATTACTATGAAAAATTTGAAGAACAGCTGACAGGCGCTCGTTATATTAAAAACCATTTTGGTCCTACGCCTATCGAGTTTAAGCAGATAACTGATGATATGATCGACAGGGGTGAGTTGGAAAAAGTGAAGAGCAAGTATTTTCAGCATGATCAAAAGAAGTATCTTCCGCGTCGCCAGCCTGAGCTGAAAGTTTTATCGGCTCAAGAAATTCAACACGTTGATGAAGTATTGGCTCGTTTGGCCTGGAAGAACGCCAAAGAATTGAGCAGTTACTCACATTCAGATATCCCTTGGATAGTCCATAAGCCTGGTGAGGAGATAAGTTACGAAAGCGTTTTTTACCGTGATGATGAGCATTCGGTAAGGGAATACGACGATGAACTTTAATGAAACCGATGGATTTACAAAAGACTTCAAGCGATTACTAAAAAGATATCGTTCTCTTTCTGGGGATTTGCTTGAATTTAAGAAGCTTGTTTCAGATTTTCCGCTCGGAAGCGGCAAAAATTTTACCACTCTGCACGCTCAAGAGAAATTTAAAGTTCTAAAAGCTCGCTTTTTTTGTCAATCTCTAAAAAGAACATCCTTACGTGTCATTTATGCTTACTTTGAGCAGGAGCAAAGGATTGAATTTATTGAGCTGTATTTTAAGGGTGATAAGGAGAATGAAGATCGGCAGCGCATTCGGGAATACTTGAAGGATAACGAATCTTAACGGCGGTATATGCGCTTGAAGCGGGATGGGGTATAGTTTTGATGTATGAAAAAAATTGTTATAGCGGGTGCTAATTTAATTGACTCGCAGAAGGCGCGCCTAGAGGCACTTGGCGAGGTAACTTATTTGCCGAGTCCGTCTTCAGCGGAAGAGCTTGTATCGGCGGCTAATGGAGCGGATGTTTTGTTTAGTGATGGCGCATTTTTGTTGGATAGCCTGCCTAGGCTAAAAGATGTGTTTGTGACGTATCCTTATGTTGAGTTGGGAGTTTTTGATTCTGAAGAGTTGAAAACGAATGGAGTTGTTGTGGCTAACGCGCAGGGCGGTAACCGGCCTTCTATTATTGAGTGGGTGATGTTTATGGTCTTGGCATTATTTCGGAATTTTTCGCCGATGGTTCGGGCGAAAGAGAATTTCCCGGTTGAATTGCAACAGAGCTTAGTTGATAAGAAGGTATTGATAGTTGGTAAGGGAAGTATTGGTTCTATGATAGCAACTCCGTGCGAGGCGTTTGGGATGCAGGTGGATTTTTTTGAAAGAGGGGATGATCTGAGCGCGAAGGCTAAAGATGCCGACTTGATTATCAATTCACTGAACTGTAACTCTACGAGCAAGAATTTATTGGATGAGCAGTTTTTCATGGGCGTAAAGCCCGGGGCATATTATATTACTTTTAGCCGGCCGTACACCTATAGCTTGGAAGGATTGATAAAAGCGATTGAGGCGGGGATTGTGGCAGGCGCGGGAATAGACTGCGATCCGGAGAAGTTTGGCGACACTACAAACGAGTTTTACCAGAAAGCGTTAAGTAATAAGAAAATACTGGTGACGCCGCACATTGCTTTTTCAACAAAGCAAGCGGTCGCAGCCGGGGCGGAGATAGCGGTGCAGAATATCGAGGCTTTTGTAGCGGGCAAACCGCAGAATGTGCTGACAAAGCGCTAATTTGGTATGACACAAGATTTTTCGAGACGGATGGCGATTGTGGTTCGTAAGGGTATAGAGCCGTATCATCGAACAAAGACGATTTTTTATTAAGCACAAGACCGCGGAGTGATTTTTTTGTCTTGGTGGTAGGGAAAGAAGCGCAAGAGTTCAGCGAAAAAAGATTTTCATGTTGTTTTTGATACTTAATAAAGCCAAGCCAGCCTACTACTGCAAGACACCATAGTTCAGACGGCCGTCTGGGTTATGGTATTTGGCTATGAATCTGTAGTCGGTCATAAAAAGAAACGGGTGTTTCTTTTTATGACCGGGATGGTTTGGCACATGGTATTTCTGTCTGGTTGAGGTAGACGGGCTGTATCATAATTGCATTTGTGATGGGTGATGGGTATAGTTTGGGTAATGGCTGAAAAGATAATGCAGATTTTAGTTTCAGGGTCGTTGGCGTATGACCGGATAATGGATTTTCCGGGATGCTTTAGCGACCATATTTTGCCGGATAAGATTCACTCTTTGAGTGTGAGTTTTGTGGCCGACACACTTTCGGAAAATTATGGCGGCTGTGCCGGCAACATTGCGTATAGTTTAGCCGCGCTTGGCGAGAAGCCGGTTGTTTTGGCGGCGGCTGGGCGGGATTTTGGTGAGTATCGGGAGCATCTGGAAAGATGTGGAGTTGATTTGCAGTTTGTTACGGTAGTGCCGGATAAGGTGACGATGACTGTCACGGTGATGACTGATAAAAAGCACAACCAGATAGCGTCAGTTTATTTGGGAACCATGGCGGATCCCTCTTCTTTTAATCCTGAAGATACCAGTAATGATTTTTTGAAGAATGCTTTTGCTATTATTGCGCCGGGGAATTTGGAAGACATGCGCCGCTTGCCGGGCGTGTATCGCGAAAAAGGGATTGAGTTTATGTATGATCCTGGGCAGGCGATTCCGACGTTAAGCACGGAAGAACTAAAAGATGGTATCCGGGGCTCGCGCGTGTGTATCACAAACGATTATGAGCTGGCGCTGATTTGTGAAAAGACCGGTTGGAAGGAGGAGGACATTTTAAAGGAGACGGAGATGTTGGTAACAACTTTGGGAGAAAAGGGCTCGCGTATTCTAACTCGGGAGGGGGTAATAGAGATCCCTTCGGCGAAGGTTGAGCGAATACTAGACCCAACCGGAGCCGGTGATGCTTACCGGGCCGGCTTTATCAAGGGGCTGATTGCCGGATGGCCCGTGGAAACGGTTGGCAGGTTTGCGGGCACTGTTGCCGCGTATGCTATTGAGCATTATGGTACACAGAAGCACGTGTTTACTTATCCGCAGGTGAAAGCGCGATACGAGAAAGAGTTTGGTGAGAGGTTGCCGGAGGTCGCGTAAACTTGTCGCGAAGAATGTAATGCTTTACAGTAAGGGGATGAAAAAATCAGATATTAAAGATAAGTCTTTGGCTGCTTCCGGAAAGAAGCGGATTGAGTGGGCGGCGCATGATATGCCGGTGCTGGCGGCGGTGCGGGAGCGTTTTGCGAAAGAAAAACCGTTTAAGGGGCTGAGGATGTCATGTTGTCTGCATGTGACGGCGGAGACCGCGAATTTGATGCGGGCTTTGCATGCTGGTGGAGCGGATGTGTTGCTCTGCGCGTCTAATCCACTTTCCACGCAGGATGACGTGGCCGCAAGTTTAGTAAAAGATTATGGCATCTCTGTGTTTGCCAGAAAGGGAGAGAACAGAGAGGTGTTTTTTAGTCATCTGCAAACGGCGATTGAACACCGGCCGCAGATAACGATGGACGACGGGGCGGATCTTATCTCAACCGTGCACAAGAAGTATCCGGATCAGGTAAGTGAGATCATCGGCAGTATGGAAGAGACGACTACGGGCGTGATTCGCTTGCGAGCGATGGCGCAAGAGGGAGCTTTGAAGATACCCGTGGTCGCGGTCAACGACGCAAAGACCAAGAATATGTTTGATAACCGGTACGGTACCGGTCAATCTACGCTGGATGGTATTATCCGGGCCACGGATGTACTTTTGGCAGGGAAGAACTTTGTTGTCGCCGGCTATGGCTGGTGTGGTCGCGGTTTGGCGATGCGCGCCAGGGGCGCGGGCGCGCGAGTTATTGTCACAGAGATTGACCCGGTGAAGGCACTGGAGGCGGCGATGGACGGGTTTGAGGTGTTGGCGATGAAGGAGGCCGCGGCGGTTGGCGACGTTTTCTGTACGGTAACCGGCAATATCAACGTTATTCGCAAAGAGCATTTTTTGGTTATGAAAGACGGAGCGATTGTGAGCAACTCCGGACATTTTGATGTTGAGGTTGGCGTGGCTGATCTAAAAAAGCTGGCAGTGCGCGTGGAAAAGGGAGTTAGGAATCAGGTGGACGCGTATGTGTTGCGGGCGCAGAAAAAAGAAAAGAGGATTTATTTGCTCTCTGACGGCAGATTAGTAAATTTGGCTGCGGCCGAGGGGCATCCGGCCTCGGTGATGGATATGAGCTTTTCAACTCAGGCGCTTGCCGCGGAGTGGGTGCTTAAGAATCAAAAAAAGCTTGAGCCGCGCGTGTATGAAGTAGATCAAAAGATCGAAGAGTATGTGGCGACACTGAAGTTGAAGTCTATGGGCGTGTCTATTGATAAGCTGACTGCCCAACAAAAAGCATATCTCGCCGGCTGGGAAGAAGGGACGTAGAGGTTGGCGTATGCATGTGCTTGAGTAGGAAATAAGGTATAATTTGGGTATATGAAGCGTGGGCTAAAGATCTTGCTTTGGGCGGATGCATGGGCCGATTTTGGTATAGGCATGCTGGGGCCTATTTACGCCATCTTTGTAGAAGATATTGGCGGTGATATTTTAGACGCCAGTTGGGCTTACTTTGCTTTTATGATCACGGCCGGGCTTGTGATGTATTTGATAAGTCGTTGGGAGAATCATGTTTTACATAAGGAGAAGCTGGTGGTGATTGGTTATTGTCTGACCGCGGTTGGCGCGTTGGGTTATTATTTTGTGGATACGCAGGCAGGTCTGTTAGTGGTGCAGGTTATCCTTGGTGTTTCCATGGCAGTGCTAAGCCCGGCGTTTGATGCTCTTTATTCACACTATGTTGTGAACAAGCACGAGGCCTCTGACTGGGGCGCTTGGGAGGCGATGGGTTATATGGTCGCGGCGCTGGCGGCGGTTGTTGGCGGGTATGTCGTGGACAGCTTTGGCTTTCGTCCGTTATTCTTACTGATGTTTGGCGCGGCGCTTGTTGGCGCTATTATTTCGTTTTCTTTATTCAAAAATAAGCATTTTTTGCAAAAGCTATGACTAGGCTAACCACGAGAAGGAAAGGGAGGATGTGGCTGGCGACTGGCGAGCGCTTTATATATGGGTAGATCCAGATACAGCTTTATTGATTGATATCGATACGCACAGTAATTTATATGGCTAATGATAATCCGAATTCTCTGAAGCGGAGTGAGATCCGAGTGGGAGCCGAGGCTTGGGTGATAGAGAAAGAGAATTAGGGAACGGATAACTACACGCAGGGGATTGTGCGGGATATTTTGATGTCGAAGTCTGCGCATTCGCGTGGAATTAAAGTCCGGCTGACAGACGGCACTGTGGGCCGCGTGCAGTGGCTGATGGAGCAGTTTTGATTTTTTTCTGGGAATGTTGTAGAATTGGGCAGTCTTGAAGCTCTATCGGGGGGTGGAGACGTATCGATGTTCCAATAGGGAGGCGACCGATGAAGTTCATTCGAAGGCTGTTCGAGCGGTGGCTCGAACGGGAGAGGATTAAGCGGGCAATCGCTTGCCGGGTCCAGGCAATGGCATGGATCCGGCTTTCCTGTGATGATCAGAAGCAGATTCGGGAGACGATGATCACGATGGCACTTGAGCGGTGCCTGATCTATACCCTTCTCGGACATCAGTGCGGCGCGGAGCCGATCATGGTCTGGCCGAAAATAGAGCTAGGTGAGCCGGAGATCGTGCAGTTGGTGCGAAGGCACCGGCTGCAGCTCGTGGGTCCGCTTTTCCGGCTTTTGCTCGAGCCGGAAGTGTATGAGCGGCGGGCTCAGCTTGAGGGATTCATCAAGCTTGTCTCAGAAGCGCTCATTCCGTCTGGGAATCTGCAGCTTCGACCAGAGCTTTTCGAACAAGCGCTCGGCATCGAGCTCCTGCCGGCCGCGCGCATGGCCGTGCTTCCATGGCGCGCATGGCCGCGCTCTAGCGCTAGCCAGAAGTAGCCCCTTGCAAGAGGGGTCACTCAGTCGCTCGCCAAACCCGGACGCGGGAGAGGTGGGCAAGGGGGTCGTCGGTCTTTGATCGGCGGCCCCCACTTTTAATTGGCTTGTGTTTAAGATTTGTTTTTTTTCATGTTCTTAGAATCATGCGAGCGTAGTGAATCGGAGGTGAAGGGGAGAAATTGATTTATGATAGAATTAAAGCGCATGAATAGATTTATAGTTATTTTAGCGACCTTAGCAATCCTGATATTGGTGGTTTTACTTGCCTCCGGTTGGCCGGCGCGGTTTGTGTCATCGCCGGATGGACAGATTGAGTCGACTGCGGATACGTTTGATGATTCGGTTGAGTTCGAGACCGCTCCTGCACTTATCTATTGAGCTTTGAATACCCTTCTCCTATTCGTTATTTGCAGATCAGGTGGTAGAATAAGGGCATGAACTCCGCATGCTCAAAGATTTTGAAACAAATAAGAACTACCCGGATTTAGAAGTTAAATCTTTGCCGAGGCCTGTTTCGTGGAGAAAGGCGCTTGGAGTCGGTTTGGTGACTTTGGGTCTTTCTATTGGTACAGGAGAGCTTATTCTTTGGCCTCATTTGACTTCAAAGTTTGGCTTAGGTATTTTGTGGGGCGCGTTGGTCGGTATTACTTTGCAGTATTTCATTAATCAGGAGGTCGCGCGATTGGCGCTGGCGACAGGCGAGAGCTTTTTTACTTCTTCGTCTCGGGTTTTTCGCTATTTTCCCTTTTTGTGGCTTGGCGGTGCGCTTTTATTGTATATTTGGCCCGGTTGGGCGGGAGCTATCGGAACGACGCTAACCGCGCTATTTGGCTTTGGTAATTATATAGTTTGGGCTTGGGTTAGTTTGGCGCTTGTTTTGGTGATTACTTTTTCCGGACGCACAGCGTATAAGATGTTGGAGCGGGCGTTGATGTTTGTGATTCCTCTTTTTTTCGCTTTGTTGATATTCGTTAGTTTTTTGAATTTGAACAATGGACACATTGTGCAGGTTTTCAAAGGTTTATTTAACTTTGGTTGGCTACCGGAAGGAATTGATTTGAGTGTTTTTTTGGCGGCGGCTGTCTTTGCCGGCGCTGGTGGTATTTTGAATCTGTGTATTAGCTTGTGGTATCGCGATAAACAGTTGGGTATGGCGAGTTATGTCGGCCGGATAACAAACCCGATAAGTGGGCGAGCGGAGACAGTGGCGACTACGGGGGCTATTTTTGAGACTAGCCCTGATCAGCTACGGCGTTGGCGGGGTTGGATGCGTTACATTCGCATAGACCAAGGGCTCATCTTTTGGTTTCTCGGTTTAGTAACACTGATTCTTCTTTCTGCGAATGCGTTTGTGGTATTGAGTCCGCTTGGTCTGGTGCCGGAGGGTACGGAGGTGGCGGTAGTGCAGGCGGAGATATTCGGCCAGCAGTGGGGGTTGCTTGGTTCGCGGGCATTTTTAGTAATGACTTTCCTGATGCTGTTTTCGGCGATGTGGGCTATTATTGATGCGTTTGTGCGTATCGTGAGCGATATTCTTTACGTGAATTCGCGGATTGGGTCGTTGCAGAAATGGTTTGCAGTGTTGCGAAATTTTTCCATTCATCAACTGTACTATGGGCTGATTGTTGGTTTAGTGATTATCAACGCGGCTCTCATTCCTCTGCATCAACCACTTTTCTTTTTGGTGGTGAGCTCTGTCTTGGGTGGAGTGGTTATGGCGTTGTATGTACCGCTTTTGTTGTATATCAATAATCGTCGTTTGCCAAAGCCGCTTCGCCCCGGTTTAGTAACGAATGCGATGTTGGTATTAGCAAGTTTGTTTTATGGAGTCTTTAGTGTTCTTTTATTAATTCAAAAATTCTTTCATACTTAAGTTATATGGATAATGTTGTTATTGTGGGCGCGGGACGGCTTGGCCGAGCCTTAGAGTGTATTCTTAAAGAAAGAGCTGGCTTGGAGCTTTGGGATACGGATTTTGCCAAGCATCCGGAGCAGAAAGAGTTGGCGGAGATAATTCCGACGGCGGGGTTTGTGCTTGTTTGTACTCCTTCTTGGACACTGCGCGAAGCGCTTAGTCAGATAAAACCGTTACTTGATCCCATGGCAGTGGTTATCCTTTTTCAAAAAGGTATTGAAGAGCAGACGCTCAAGCTCAGTCCGGAGATAGGGAGAGATGTGCTTGGGGAAGAGCAACCAATAGCGTACATTGGCGGGCCGATGATGGCGGAGGAGTGTTTACTTGGTCAGCATAGTTTTGGTGTGGTGGCGTCACAGAAGGAGGAGGCACTTACTCCTGTGTTAGAGCTTTTTTCCGGCAGTACACTTCGGTTAGAGTCTTCTTCTGATCTGCGCGGTGTGCCACTGGCCGGTGTTTTGAAAAATGTGTACTCGTTTGTTTTGGGGTTGGCAACCGGTCTTGGCTGGGGAAAGAATGCCTGCGGCTGGCTGGCTGGTCGGTCTATCGCGGAGATGGATATTTTAATGGAAAAGTTGGGCGGTGACGTGGAGACGGTTTACGGGCCGGCGGGCATCGCGGATTTTATAGCGACGGCTTTTAATGCTGATTCACGGAACAGGACGCATGGCGCGGAGTTGGCAAGCAGGGGAAGCTCTGTGTTAGAGAGTGAGGGCGCGCGGTCTTTGCCGGCGCTACTAGAGATGGTGCCGGCAGAGGTATTGGCCCAGTCTCCGCTTTTGCGCGCGGCGCGGGACGTGGCGATTTCCGGCCGGCCGGCTAAGGAAGTTTTTGATGAACTCGCAGTATGAAATATGCTCTGGTTTTAGATGCCGGGACTACGAATATTAAAGCTTTTGTTTTCGCAAAAGACGGCACTCTAGTTGCCCGGGCTTCTCGGCCGACTTCTACAAGTAAACCAAAAGAAGGCTGGGTCGAGCAGGATCCGGTTGCGTACGCACGCGCGGCCGCGGAGGTTTTGCGGGAGGCGGTTGCGGTAAGTAAGCTGGATCCGGCTTTGTTTGTTGGCTTGGGCATTGCAACACAGCGGGAGACGGTGATTGCTTGGGATAAAAAAACAGGCCAGCCGTTTGGGCCGGCGATTGTTTGGCAGGATACGCGGACGCAGCAGTGGTGTGATGAGCGTTTGGCTATGTCGGGCGCGTTGGTTCGCGAGCGAACAGGGTTGCGCCTTTTGCCTTACTTTTCCGGTTCAAAAATGACCTGGTTGTTGGAGCAGGTTCCGGCCGTGGCGCAGGCGCACGCTGAAAATCGCCTTGCAATTGGCACCATGGACACCTGGCTTGTTTGGCAGTTCACGAATAATCACGCTTATAGAACAGACATGACCAATGCCTCCAGAACTGCGCTTTTAAATATTCATAAAGGTATGTGGGATCCGGAGTTGCGAAGTTTGTTTGGTGTGCCTGAAGGACTTTTAGCTGAAGTGTTGCCGACGTGCTCTGTGTTTGGGGAGTTAGATGAGAAGATTATTGGCTGTGCGATGCCTATCGCGGCTGTGGTTGGGGATCAGCAGGCAAGCTTGTATGCTGCCGGTAATTTGTTGTCTGAAGATCGGCATGTGACTAAGGTGACTTTTGGGACGGGGATGTTTATATTGCAGTATCGCGGGCCTAAGTGGTTTATTCATAATAGTTTTTTCACAACTTTAGCCGCTGATTCACATTACGGAGTGCCGCGCTTTGCGTTAGAGGCGAAAATTGGGGAGTGCGCTAGCCGGGTAACTCCGTTTGTAGGAGATAAAGAGGCGCTTTTGCCGGTTCTGCGTTCTTTAGCGGAACAGGCGGCGGTGGCGATTGGGCGGTTGCCGACACCGCCTAATTTGATAGTTATTGACGGGGGTGTTACCCAAGATGATCGCCTGGCCGGACTTTTGGCTGCGGCAAGCGGCATTCCGGTGCGGCTACAAATGACAAGTGAAGCAACGGCGCTGGGGACTGCTCAGCTCGTGTTTGAGACGTTGCGCGGTGAATAGGTTGGGGGATTAGGAAATTAAGGAAATTGGGAAATTGGGAAATTAGAAAATTGGGTTATACTAAATGGAATATGTTGAAAAGGAAGAAGGAGGCGGATGGTAACATCCTAAAAATAACGAGTACGGAGCGGTATCGGACCGTGGAGGAGTTATTTGAGAAAAGTCAGGCGAATAGCGCTTATTATACGCTACTGGCGCTTTCGGCGATGATCATTGCCGCGGGACTGCTTTTGAATAACGTGCCAGTGGTTATTGGCGGCATGTTGGTGGCGCCGGTGCTAACGCCGCTTCTGCTTATTAGTCTTGCGGTTGCGCTTGGCGAGCTGGCCGTGGTGCGGCGAGTTGGACATCTTATGGCAAAGTCTTTCGCCATTGTGCTGATTATGGCGTTTTTCTTGGCCTTATTTTTTGGACATACACAGGCGACTTTTGAGATAGAGAATACGGCGCGGACGGCGATGCTTTACTTTATAGTGGCGCTGGCTTCCGGAGTCGCCGGTACGTTTGCTATGACGCGAAAAGAACTTTCGGATGTTTTGCCGGGAGTGGCTGTGGCTATTTCTTTGGTTCCGCCACTAGCGCTTGTTGGTATTTGGTTAAGTGAGTTGAATTTTGCCTTTGCGCAGTTCTACTTTTTGATATTTTTGTTCAATCTGTTTGGTATCTTAGTGGGTGGTTTGGGTGTTTTCTCCCTCCTTGGTTTTTACAGGTTGAAGCCGCAGATAGAAGCTGAAGAAGAGCGTGTGGTTAAAAAAGAAAAGAGAGCAAAAGCTAAAAAAGTGGCTGCTGGTAATTCTAAGGCTTGATGGTAGGTCTGCTTGACTGGGATTTTGAGTTATTAACTTAAGAGATAACTTAAAGATGGTAATGTGGTATAATTATTGAAAGGTTGAGTGGGATTTGTTTTTTAACATTATTCTATACATTTATGCATATTGCTGCATTTATTCTTTTGATTGTTGGTGGCCTGAACTGGCTACTGCTGGCTCTCTTCAACTGGGAGGTGGGCAGTCTTGTTGGGGGAATGGATTCGGTCGTGGCTAAGATTATTTATGTACTGGTTGGTCTAGCCGCATTGTACGAAATCTTCACTCACAAGAAGTGCTGCACTTCCTGTGTAGTGAAGAAGACCGGTGGCGAGCAGATGTAAGATATTCACGCAGATCACAAAAAACCCGCCTTACGGCGGGTTTTTTGTGATCTCTTCTGCATTAATTCTGCGTAGTAATCCGCGTTTGATTTGCGGTTCTGCGTAGCAGCTTAATCCAGGAAATCAATGAGGTCGCCGGCGAACTCGCTGAATGTAGACTGGAAGGAGGTGAGGAAGTCACTCATGGCCTCATTCCTGTCGTCAATTATTTCGAGCTGCGTGCTCATGATAGACAGTTGGTTTTGGGAGGTGTTAACTGTGGTTAGAGCACCTTGGCGACCAGCTGGGCTGCTGAGAGCGGCAGCTGTAATTGAAGAGAGCCGAGCGCTTAGGCTGCCGAGAGTCGTGGCAAATCCGGCTTGCTGTGCCTGTGACTGTCTGATGTTTTGCTGCATCAGGACGAGCGTGTTGGCGAGCCCGGAAAAAAGCTGCCGGGTTTGATTAAGGATCTGTTGTTTTTCAGCTTGTGTTTGAGCCGAGGCACTAGGGGTACCGGCTGCGCTGAGCGCGACTGCCAGTAATGCGACTAGAAAAATTTTCTTCATGATTATATACCAAGTTTTTTGTTAAACGACCTTTTGTTTTGGTATTACCTTATCTCCGTATCTGGAGACGATAATATACTCATACTCTTACATTCCCTATGAGGAAGGAGTGAAGATAATACTTAATTTTAGCGAGTTCATTTTGGCTTCATGGTATGTGTGCGATTGTAGGGGTCTTATGACTGGGGAGACACAAACATTAAGCGCGCTGCGCGAGGCGGCCGCTGAAGCACTAGCGGCTAAGCGCGGCGAGATAAACGCGGCACGTTTGCGTGGAACAAGTCGAGAGATGTATGACTTGATGACCGCGCGGGAGCTGCGGCAGTTAGTAGATGAGGGAGGGTAAGAGTTGGCAAGTAGCAAGTAGCAGATAGCCAGGAAAAAAGGTTTTTGCCACAAGTTGTTTAATAAGTAAGAAATTATTTATGCCAATACTAACTTCACGGAATAAGGTTTTGCTTTATCAAGATGAGGAAGAGGGGTGGAAAGAAGATGGCTGGCGGGAGCCCGACATTCAAGGAAGGCATGGCGGGGAAGAGACGGAGGATGAAGAGGGGGCACTTTATTAATTACATAATAAGTTACATATATAATTCCATATAAAGATCCCTTGCGGCTTGCCCCGAGGGATCTTTATGTTTTGTGCAGTGACGATCGTAAGTGGCATGATATAATAAGATGAAACCCTAAAGAGATGGTTGCTTTGCTCGCACCTGCCGGCAGGTCTCATGGGGTGAAAATCAAAGATTCTCATGAGTACGGAACTTTTTACAGAATTTGGTGTTATCTTGGTGATTGCGAGCGCGATGGCGCTTTTGATGCGCATGCTGCGCCAGCCGCTAATAATCGGCCACATCATCACGGGTCTTCTGGTTGGCCCGTTTGCTTTTGATTTGCTTCGGTCGGATGATATTTTCATTTTGTTCTCGGAGTTGGGGGTGGCCTTTTTGCTTTTTTCAGTTGGGTTAAGTTTGGACCCGCGCGTGCTTAAGGACTACGGTTTAGTGGCGGTAGTTACGGGTGTGGGCCAAGTTGTTGTGACGACCCTGGCTGGTTTGGGGATCACGCTGTTGCTTGGCTTTGAGCTGGTGCCGGCGCTGTATATCTCTGTGGCGCTGGCGTTTAGTAGTACGATTATTATCTTAAAGCTGATAAGCGACAAAGGGGATTTGGAGAAGCTGTACGCGAAGATCTCCATAGGGTTTTTGCTTGTGCAAGACTTGATTGCTATTTTGTTGCTCTTTAGTATTCCGCTGATTAGTGCCGGCACCGGTTCTTTGGCTGATTTTGGAATAACGCTACTACAGGCTATTGGCCTAACCGCAGCTGTTTTCGTTACTGCTCGTTTTGTGTTGGCGCGTCTGCACCCCTATTTCTCGCGTTCATTTGAGTTGCTTTTTTTGGTAGCCACGGCCTGGGGATTAGGTATTGCGGTCTTGTTTCGGGAGATTGGATTTTCTTTGGAGGTGGGCGCGCTAATAGCCGGTATCGCGCTGGCGATATTGCCAAGCCGGCAAGAGATCCACGCGCGACTGATGCCTTTGCGAGACTTTTTCATCGTGCTTTTCTTTATCTTGCTTGGTGCTCAGATGATACTCGGTAACTGGATGGATCTGCTTTTGCCGGCAGTTATTCTTTCTCTGCTGGTTTTGATTGGTAATCCGCTTATCTTGATGGTTATCATGGGACTAATGGGTTACCGGAAAAAAACTAGCCTGCAGACCGGGTTTACCGTGGCGCAGATAAGTGAGTTTAGCCTTATTCTTGTTGCCCTGGGCTTGTCTTTGGGTCACGTTAGTCAGGACGTGCTTTCGATGGTCACGCTCGTGGGGCTGATCACTATCTTTGGCTCAACGTATTTGATCTTGTATTCAGACTGGTGGTACGCGCGTTTGGAGAAGTATTTGCGTGTTTTTGAGAAAGAGAAGCCGACTGAGAAGCGGCAGCACAGCCGGCAGTATGATTTTGTGTTGTTTGGCGGTGGGCGAATAGGCTTTGATTTTGTTAGCATGTTTGCGGACTCGGAAAAGCCGTTTGTGGTGATAGAGTACGACCCGGAGATTATCAAACAGTTGCAGTATCGAGGAATTCCCTGCGAGTATGGAGATGCCGGTGATCTGGATCTACTGGAGTCAATTGATTTTGAGGGAGCGGAGCTTGTAGTTTCCACTGTGCCGGACTTGAATACGAATTTACTTATCTTAGACATAATTCGGCAGACTAAAAGTCAGCCGCCGACGATGGTGGTGGCGCACAGTATTAGTAACGCACTGGCGCTTTATGAGGCGGGCGCGGCCTATGTTGTCTTGCCGCACTTTTTGGGCGGGAAGCAGGCTTCTAGTCTAGCTAAGCGTTTTGCGGCTGAGGCCTTTGATATCCATGTCATTCGCCGGCGACACATTAGTTATTTGAAAGACAGGTTGAGCCAGGGACAAGAGCATCCGGTGATTGAGAGGTATCGGTAGAACGAGCTGTTTAGCTGATTAGCTTTTTAGGTAGGTAGGAGGGCAGAGAGAATTATTCTAAGGAAGAAGGGAGGTCGGCACGAGGGTTGACCCCGTTAGAGATAGCCGCGCCAGCGGTCTATAAGACTCGTGCCTTGAGGCACGAGCGCGATCTCTAACGGGGTTGACCGATGAGGCTCATCTAGTACAATAAACAAATCATTAACTTCCTAGTACTACTACCTGCCTCGCCGGAGGCAAGTCAAGGCGGGCGTACTAAGGACTAAGAACTAAAAACTGATTTATGAATAAAGGAATTATTTGGTTAATAATCATTGTTATCATTATTGCCGGTGCTTGGATGCTGATGTCTGGTAGTCCGGCTGACCTTGCGATAAACGAACAAGCTGAAGAGGTTGTGGATAACTCTATGCCGGCTGAAGAAAGCGATGCGGATGAGGTGGTGGTGGCGCGCGAGGTGACGATCACGGCCAGCAACTTTAAGTTTGATATGAGCGAGATCAGCGTGAAGAAGGGCGAGGCTGTGAAGTTGACCTTGGTGGTTGCTGAGGGTACGCACGACTTTCAGATTGACGGCTATGATGCCGGCACGAAGATCTTAAAGTCTGGCGAAACAGAGACGATAACTTTTACCGCGGACAAGGCTGGTGAATTTGAGTTTTACTGCTCGGTTGGTAGTCACCGACAAATGGGTATGGTCGGCAAGCTAATTGTCACGGAGTAGCGACTTTGTTTGTCATTCCCGCGTCTCTTCTGTCATTCCCGCGAAGGCGGGAATCCACCATGCGAACTGCCAAAACACTCTGGATCATTTTCCATGTTACCAACTGGCTACTGATATTTGGTTTCTGGTATCAGGGTTCGGGCGAGATGGTCTTTGTGGGTGGCGGTAGCACGTTGGTCGCGCTTGGCCGTTTGGCGGGGTTGATTGCCGGATATTCTATCTTGGTGCAATTTTTTTTGATGGGGCGCAATCCGTTATTAGAGCGGGTGTTTGGTTTGGATAAATTAGCGCGCTACCACCAGTGGAGCGGCCGGGGAGCGTTTTTCTTTTTGTTGGCGCATCCGATTTTAATAATGGCCGGGTACGCGGAGCTACTGGGTAACTCGTTTTTTAGTCACCTAGGTCAGTCTTTGCGTTTTCCGTTGATTCTGTTGGCGGCGATTGGTTTGTTACTGTTTGTGGCGGCTATTACCGCAGCCATCTTCACCGTGCGCCGCCGGTTAAAGTACGAAGTTTGGTATCTTACTCATTTATTGGTTTATCTGGCGGCCGGCTTAGCGATGTGGCATCAGTTCTCCGGCACAGATCCGGCGACTAGTAAGACATTCTATTTTTATTGGCTAGCTCTGTATATCGTAGTGTTTGGTAGCCATATTATTTTTCGTTTTAGTCGGCCATTTTGGTTGTTTTGGCGACACGGCTTTTATGTCAGCCGGGTAGAGCGAGAAAGCCCGAGCGTGGTCTCTATCTATATCAGTGGTAAAAAGATGGATAGGTTTCGAGTTCGGCCCGGGCAGTTTATGTTTTTTCGATTCCTGGCAGGGAGTCTAAAATGGCAGAGTCATCCGTTTTCTTTGTCTGTGGTGCCGGACGGGAAAGAGATCCGGATAAGCGTTAAGGCGGTGGGGGATTTTACCACGCAGTTGCACGAGCAGGCCCGAGTTGGTATGAAGGTGTTTATTGACGGTCCATACGGTATTTTTACAGAAAAAGTGCTAGCCCGCGAAAAAGTACTGCTTATTGCTGGTGGGATTGGGATTACGCCACTTCGCTCGTTGTGCGAGCAGTTGCTTATGCAGAACAAGGAGGTTGTACTGCTTTACGGAAACCGAGTAGAGGAGGAGATCGTCTTCCGTCGCGAACTGGAAACCCTGGCTACGCAGGATAATTTTAAACTAGTGCATATTTTGAGCGATCAAGTAGATTCTGAAGTCGTTCTTCCGGTAGGAAGTGCGACTTCACCAGTAGAGAGAGGCTACATCGACGCCGAAAAAATTCGCCGCCTGGTCCCGGACTTTGCCGAGCGCGAGATATTTTTGTGCGGCCCGCCAGTGATGATGAATGGTTTAATAAAGCTGTTTCGCTCTTGGAGGGTCCAGGCGCAGCAAATACATTTTGAGAAGTTTTCGCTCTAAAAAGTGAACACCCCGCCTGCGCTGTGCGCGGGCGGGGTGCGGGTTGCGACGCGGGGCTAGATGATGCCGCCGCGAATGTGGGTCATGAGACCGAGGCCTCCTCGGCTGGCAGGGGGCGGTTTGACTACCACCCAGCCCGTGCGGACGACCAGGGTCTCCCGTGCCCAGCGCGGGAACTCGAGTGTCTTCTCCACCTCCAAAGAGGCTTTGGCCAGGTCGAGCATTCGTTGGGTCTGCCCGAGGTTCCAGACCTTGGCTTCTCGCGCCACCATCTCCTCTTCGGTGGCATTTTCTCTTGGAAAGAGATCGCCGTTGGTGCGGCGGAGCTGTTCCAGCTCGTCTTCCAACTGGTGGACCACGAGAATGAGCCGGCGCAGGTCCTCGCTGGCCCGGCCCAGGACTTTGTCTCCGGGCATCTGTGGGCTGCCTGGCGGTGAGCAGTTTGGGTTGACCCTCCCTAGTCGCTCGTTCAGTAACCTCTGAAAGCGCATCTTCCCCTCCGTTTGGGTGTTTGCGTAGTGCCAAGAACAGCCGATATTATATAACGAAGTTCCTTTTTTGTAAACTTGGATGAATATGAAATGATGACATACTGTGTGTATGAAAAAACGAAGGATAATCTTGGCTTCTGGTAGCCCGCGGCGACAGGAGCTATTAAGGGTGGCTGGTATTGAGTTTGAGGTCCATCCGAGCGAGTATGAAGAGGATCACTCTTTGGACCTAGATCCGCGCCAGCTGGTGCAGTACTTAGCGCATGGCAAGGCGGCGGAGGTGGCGCGGCATTATGAGGACGCGATTATAATTGGTGGCGACACGCTGGCTTTTTTGGATGATGAGCCGCTTGGAAAACCGCATACAAAAGAGAGGGCTAAAGAAATGTTGCGAAAGATAAGCGGTAAGGTACACGGGTTACGCACGGGCTTTGCTGTTTTAGATAGTGGGCGAAAGCGTTCAGTTGTTGGTCAGGAGTTGATCAAGGTATATGTGAAAGATTTAAGCGAAGAAGTTATTGAAAATTACGTGGAGACAGGTGAACCATTAGACAGAGCCGGTGCGTATGCAATTCAGGGCCTTGGTGGTGCATTGATAGAAAAGATTGAGGGCGATATTAAGGCAATGATCGGCTTGCCTGTGGAGGCGGTGTTAAAGATAGTAGATAGTTTTTCAAATTGAGCAGGGCCCGCCGAACTGAGTCCGACGGGTCCTTGGGTCTTGCTCCCTACTGGCCGAAAATCTGGTCGAGGGTTCTGAGGAGCTCTCGGCCGCCCGTTGAGATAACGTGAATGGCCTGGGGCGGCACATTTCTTTCCTGGACTAGACGTTGAGCCAAAAGAGCTTTGGCGGTTTCGGTTGTGTGGAGCTTCCTGCGTAGGACGCTGTTGGCGTGGAGGGAGATCTCCAGCAGGCCCTGGTACGTTGTTTGGGCAACCTGCCGGTTCGCGCGGAGTTCCCGGAGGCGAGAAGAACCGCTTTCGGTCGTGGTCAGAAGGTAGTAGGCACCGCCGTTTGCCTGCTTCTTCCTCTTAATGAGTTTCGTGGTCTCAAGTTCGCGAGCGATATCGCGAATCAGGTTGCACGGTTGCCCACTGGTTCTTGTGACCTCGTCTATTACTTCCATCTTCCGGCCGCCATCCACAAAGGCTTCCAGAAGTTGGATGGTGACTTCCTCTTGGGTTGAGAAAGAGTTGACTTCACACATGGTTTACCTGGCCCTCCCCGAGGTACGTAGGTTATTCTAGATGTATATTGGTACAATAGGCTCTCTTTGTCAATGATTTTTAAGGCTGTTTGAAATTTAGGCCCGTGGCCCGGGATGATAAAGGGAGAGAAAGAATAATGGGTTTTTCGAACATTATTAATAATGCTTGACAGAGTATAGTGGTAGAGGGTTATAATAAGCATTCCCTGAATTGGTTTCGGGGTGTTTGCCTTGGCGACCAAGGAGGCGCCAGTATCATGACGACTTTGTCGTTGTCGCTCCCGGGTGGAGGCACGCGGTGCTTCTGCCAGGGGAAGCGGGTCCGGATTCTGCTGGGCCAGCCGGGCCTGCTGATGGGTGGAGAGGGCGTGATTCACGTCCTGCTCGACCGGCAGGTTGTCGTCCGACTCCCGGACGGTTCGGTCACCGAGCCGATTCCGGTCGAGTCGCTTTACCTGGTTCCTGTGGACGATGTCGTGGCCTAGGCCGCAGAAAGGCGAATCGTCTATGGGAAGGGGTTCGCATTGGGGTCTTGCGCGCTGTCAGTGATGTACGCGCAAGATCCCCTCCAAATTTGAAATATTTTAAGTTGGCGAAAACAAAAAGCCCCTCGACCTTGTGTCGGGGGGCTTTTTGGGGATTGTAATCCCGGGTGCGTTACGCTACGAGAGAAACGTTCACCGCGGCTGGGCCCTTTTCGCCCTCAACCACTTCAAACGTCACTTCGTTGCCGACCTGAAGGTCGTCAAACGCTACACCGTTCAAATCCTTAGAGTGAAAGAAAAGGTCCTTGGTCTCGCCCTCGCGGGAGATAAAACCATAGCCCTTGTCCATCAATGTCTTGATTGTACCAGTCATGTGATGTTATAGAACCCATCTCGGAAACTTTTTCCGGATGGACTCTTAATATTTGCTTATAAATTTTGCTAAAAAACCCGACCTCGTTTCTTGACTTAAAGATAGTACACTAGTCTCGCTATTTATGCAACCCCGTAGCAGAAAATCGCTATGCTTTGCCAAGTAGGCTTGGCTTCGCAGTCGCACAGGATCGATTTACACTACGGGGTATCTATTTAGGCCATTATATGCTACAGTTGGTCAAATATGAGTACTGAACGAACGTTTTCCAGTCTGGGCGTGGCTCCAGGCATTTTGGCTGTCTTAGATAGACTTGGTTTTGTGACCTGCACGCCTATTCAGGAGAAGTCTATTCCCGGTGGTTTGGAGGGTAAGGACTTGGTAGGTATCGCGCAGACTGGCACGGGTAAGACCTTGGCCTTTGGTATTCCGATGATCCAGGCGGCGCTACAGGGTAAACACGGCTTAGTGGTGTTACCGACGCGCGAGTTGGCTGCCCAGGTACAAGAGCAGTTGGATAAAGTGGGTGGCAGTCTTGGTATCAAAACGACGATGCTTATCGGTGGGATGCCGATTGGGCGACAGATCCAGGGCTTGCGCCGAAAGCCACAGATAATCATTGGTACACCGGGCAGAATAATCGATCATTTAGAGCAAAAGACCCTTTCGCTCGCGGATACTAAAGTTTTGGTTTTGGATGAGGCTGACCGGATGTTAGACATGGGTTTTGCGCCGCAGTTGAAGCGTATTTTGAAGGTATTGCCGGTGCAAAGACAGACGATGCTTTTTTCGGCGACCATGCCTGAGAATATTATCAGTATTGCCCGGGCGCACATGCAACAGCCAACTCGGGTGGAGATAGCGCCACAAGGGACGGCGGCGGAGCGAGTGACTCAGGAGCTTTTCTTTGTGCGAAAGCCGGACAAGCCGCGTTTATTGGAAAAGATTGTTGGTGAATACAAAGGGTCAATTTTGGTTTTTTCCAGAATGAAGTTTGGGGCAAAGCGAATAGCCGCCGGATTGCGAGCGGCTGGGCACAGTGCCGCAGAGATCCACTCTAACCGAACACTGAATCAGCGTCAGGAGGCTTTGCAAGGTTTTAAAAATGGGAAGTACCGGATCTTAGTGGCCACAGACATTGCCGCTCGTGGTATTGATGTGAAGGGAATTGAGCTGGTTATAAACTTTGATCTGCCGCAGGCGGCTGAGGATTATGTGCACCGAATTGGTCGCACCGGCCGGGCTGGGGGAGACGGGCATGCTATCTCTTTTGCCACGCCGGATCAGCGCCGGGATGTGCGAAACATTGAACTGTTAATCAGAGCCACTTTGCCACAGTCACAGGTGGTAGCGTTGCCGCCGGCACGGGCTCAGCTAGAGCGCGGTCCCCGCCTTGACTCGGCGAGGCATGCTCGCTCTGACTCGCGCCAATCGGGGCAGGCCCGCGAATACCCAAGTCGAGATAATCGTTCTTCCGGCGGCCGACCTAGCGGCCGTTCCGCGGCGCCTCGTTCTAGTGGCTCAAGCTTTTCGCCGGCCCGCCGTAAGCCGGGTTATCGGCCAAACCGTGGCGGAGATCATCGAAGTAGGTAATAGGTAAGGAGAATAGTTATAATATGAATGAAAGATTATCTCTCGGTTCTGAGAGTGTAACTGCGGAACAGGTTATTAAAGCGATGGTTGCCGCCCAGAATGAGGGCGAAACATTTTCTGAGAGCGCTATTCCGGTGCTGGCGGAGTGGAAGAAGACGCGCAGGGCTGAGTTGCCGGATACGTTTGAGGGCGAGGTTGCTTTTAAAAGAGAGCATGCTCAACTTTTGGCAAAAGCAACACATATTAGCGCGGCTATCGGCTTGCTGGAAAAGACTTTGGAAAATTTTGAGGATGAGTTTGCTAAAAATCCACGCCTACGAAAGGAGATTGAATTAGATGTGCGCGATATTAAGGCAATGCATCAGATTAACTCGCATAAAAAATTGTTAGATGGCGGTTGGGCGGCAAAAATAGCGGATTCGGAAGAGGAGATTGAGCATCAAGAAGAAAGAGGGAAGTAATTAGAAACTAGAAACTAGAAGGGAAACGGTTCAATACAAAAAGCGAAGCCCCGAGCCGACGTGAGTCAGCTCGGGGCGGAATGCGCAGGGGAGGTTAGGTTCTTATCCTGGTCCAGGTCCGTCATGCGGAGAGGACACAATTACCCTTTTAGTCCGCCAGTGGCGGAAACCTTGCCCTGCTGATACGTGAGCGCTAGTTGTCTGCGCTCTCATCGAGTTCGGCGACGAGTTCTTGGAGAAGGCTCGTCGCGAACAGTCTCAGTTCATCGGCCGGGATGCCGATCTTCTGCGAGAGACTCCCCAGCGTCCGTCTGAAGGCGCTGGGATCGAATGTCCTGGCGCCCTCCTTGCGCCAGATCTCCTTCAGGAGCGCACGGGCGATCTCGCCCTCGCGCTCCGGGGTCAGTGCCTGGCCTTTGGCCATGGTTCACCTCCAAAAAGTACCTCGCAGGCCAACACAGCCTGCTTGGTATTATTAATACTCCTTTATGTTTATTTTGCCAACTTGGCGTTATAATGCTACAAAAATTGACAGGAGGGTGATTTTTGGGCAGGGTAGAGGGAGCAGCTTTTGGATCATTGGAAGGACCAGATGGGAAGGAGGACTCATGCCGCAGTTTGCGTTCATGTTTGATGACATCCACTTCATGGTGACCGGGGTGCGGATGCACGCCTTTCTCCGGCTCGACCTGGAGGAGGATGCCTGGCATCTCATGCCCGAGAATGATGAGCAGGCATCCTTTCGCCTGCACCGCGCTTTGGGGTGTATGAACTTCGAGTCGTTCCGCGGTGCCTCGGTGGACTGCAACATACGTCAGGCGAGGTTGCTGATCAAGCCGCGGCCTGGCTACTCCGGCCTGGGGGACGCGGTTCCGTGGGCCTTGAGCGATGGCTGGGACGGCCAGTCCCTGGCGCAGATGCCACTTCTGGGGGCTCGGCAGGAGATCGCGGAGTTTCTGGCGAATCTGGCGAAGGCGGCGCGGGTCAGGCGCTTCACGCGCTTTGATCCGGCCACCCGCATCAACTATCGCCAGTTTCGGCGCCAGCCGCACTAGAGCTCTGGCAGGTTCGCAGCGGGTCCGGTACCTTCGTGGTGCCGGGCCCGCCTTTATTTTGAGGTGTTAATAATCGTGAAAAAGCCGTTTTAAACGCAGATTTTCACGGTTATGCTTTATACAGTAAATATATCTTCTTGGTTAAGGGTATAGTATTTAGTGAATGCAGGGTATTTTATAGTATCCATTCACCGAATATTGACTTTTATAGATAAATAGACTATACTGTCTGTATAACATTATATAAACTTATGGCTATAACAAAACCAATCAAAGATCGGATTCAGGCTCTTAAGGCCGAATATGACGTCCTCCGCAAAGGCAAGGGCTCGCTTTTGGGCATGATCGACGAGGTAGAGGTTCCGGAGGCGGTTTATAACTCAAACGCAATTGAGAACTCTACATTGACCCTTAAAGAAACCGAGAAGATTTTACTTGATATGGAAGTATCACGTGATGTCTCCGTACGCGAAGTCTTTGAAGCAAAAAACCTTGCTAGGGTTACCGATTATATCCGCACTAAATCACAGGAAGGCGAGATCGACAAAGAGACAATCCTATTACTTCATCAGATGTTGATTGGTGGTATTGATGACAATATCGCCGGTCGTTTTCGCACCAAAGGAGAATATGTTCGAGTTGGGACCCATATTGCGCCAGCTCCGGAGCATGTTGAGCGAATGATTGAGGCGATATTGGTTGAATACACTAGTAATCACAATTCTTATTTCCTAGATAAGATTGGTAAATTTCATTTGGAGTTCGAAACTATTCATCCGTTTAATGACGGCAATGGCCGTATTGGTCGGGCGCTTATTAACTATCAACTTCAGAGACTTGGCTTCCCAGGTGTCATTGTTCGGGATCGGGAGAAAAAAGAATACTATCAGGCATTCGGTGATTATCGAGATAGCTCTTCAGCTTCGCTCAGGACAGGCAAGAGTACCAAAACGATGGAAAAGATTTTAGTGCTTGGCCTTATGGAATCACTCCACAAACGCATTACCTATCTGAAAGGCGAGAATATCATTTTTTTGTCTGATTATACGAAGAAACATTCTCTGTCGGCACCGGCTCTTGGGAACGCCGCACGTCGTCAAAACATTCCTGCCTTCAGAGAAAAGGGTGTCTGGAAAATTCCAGAGAATTTTTCCACCCAAAGCGGATCTGCCTCCGGCGGAAAGTATCAGCCGACTAAATAAATTTACTTGTGGTGAATAATATTGAATCATGAAAAAGAGAAGTGAAAAGCAACAGTTGGTTATCTATCAGGCACCGAGTGGGGCGATTGAGCTGCGCGGGGATTTTTCGCACGAGACTATCTGGGCGACACAAGCAAATATTGCCGAATTGTTTGGCACAAAAAGACCGGCGATTACTAAGCATCTAAGAAACATTTTTAAAGAAGAAGAGCTTAATGAAAAATCGGTATGTTCCATTTTGGAACATACTGCCGCGGACGATAAAACATATAAAACGCAATACTACAATCTGGATGCAATTATTGCTGTTGGGTACAGAGTGAATTCGAAGACCGCGACGCAGTTCCGTCAGTGGGCCACAAAGACACTGCGTGAGCATATTGCGAAGGGCTACACCATTAATCGCAGACAGATTGGTAAGAACTACGACGCTTTCATGAAGGCGGTTAGAAAATTGGTGGCTGAGCCTATTTTAGCTGAATGCGCCACCCGGGTGGCGTATTCAGGGGAGCAGTTTCGATTTGAAAAAGGATCGTAAAACCAGCATACTGACGTGGATGTATATTTTTTTGGATGAAAGTGGCCAGTTCACTAAACATAATCATGAGGAATATTTTGTCGTGGGTTCTTTTACGATTGGTGACCAGCGCCGGACAGATAAGGCTTTTAGGAGTTGGTTCTGTTCAAAGTTTCCTAAAAAGATGCGCACGCAGAGTGAGATAAAGTGGTCTGCAACAGGGATTGATGATCCATTGCGACTAAAGACAATACGGCGCATCGCTAAGCTTGATGTTCGGATTCGATACGGCTTCCTGCTTCGTAAACGGATTCCGGACACTTATCTTAGAAAAGGTAAAATTGAAGGTGGGTTGCTTTATACTAATATCATAGCCGAAGTTCTAGAGATGTATTTACCTGTTAATGAAAAAGAAATTCACATTTTTTGTGACCGTCGGTCGCTTAAAGGAATGAAGGTCGCTCAATTTACCCAAGCAATTAAAGCCCACCTGTTGCCTCTTTGTTCTCCGGATACGCTCATCGATGTAGAGATGATTGATTCTACCGCAAATGCGAATATTCAGATTGCGGACTGGATAGCGGGAGCTCTTGCATATTATTTAGAGAAGAAGCCTTCTGGTGAAGAATATTATCGGATTTTAAAAAATAACTTTCTAGGAGAGGGGAAGGAGTTTTTTAATAATCGCTCTAAATAAAGCAGTATCAAAAAAGGCGGCCTAGGGCCGTCTTTTTTGATAGAAGCAGCGTCTTGTAGGATGAAGCTCTCCAGTTTTATCGCAAGTTTCCAAGCGATGTCCCAGATCCTCTGAGGGAACACCGGAGCACCCTATAAGTTATTATTGCATGCTTCTATCTGCACTATACCAAAAATTTGCGAAAAGTCAATGAATTGTGGATAAGTGTCAAATTTGATTTAGGCTTCAACTATCCGGAAATTCCGGATAGTTGAGGATAGGAATGTGCAAAAATTGCACAATGGTGAACACTCTGCCAACTAATTCCAAGTCGGAACTAGTTGGCCAGCTGTTGCATTTTTTGCAACAGCTCAGGATTATGCAAAAAATGCATAATCCACCAAAAAAAGAGCAGCTAGTCGCGCTTGTCACTCAGCCATTGAAGTAGTTTAAAGAAATGGTGGCTGACCCCATTTTCCCTGAATACGCCATCCGGGTGGCGTATTCAGGGGGGGCGGGTTTGATTTGGAAAAACTCACTAAAAGTGCGATGATGATATTATTTTATGTCGCTTGATTTAGAAAACTTCGAAGAAGTAAGGATGGGGGGCGAGGATCTCTATAAAACTCTTGACGAGGTGTATTGTCCGTACTTTAAAAGTAAGATTTCTTTTAATTCTCAAGGGCTGGAACATTTAAAATTCAAGCAACAACGAAAAGCTAGATCACAGCAGGATCAATATATGAGATTTAAATTGTTGCATCTTGCACCCGTTGTATTAAAAGCATCGTCAACGCTTCAGGGTATTTGGGAAACTAAGAATTTTGAACGAATTCGAATTCACAGCAGGACAGACACTGTTTTGAAAATAGTTACTTATTATGAATTTGTTGCTGTTGTTGAAAAAATCAGAGTTAAGGTTATTGTAAAGCAGATAGAGGGCGGAAATATGTTTTTCTGGAGTATTATTCCTTATTGGGGAGTTGATAAAAATACAAAAAAGAGAAAGTTATATAGTGGCTATCCTAAAGATGACTAGAAACAAAAAATCCGTCAAAAGACGGGTTTTTTGTTAGTGTTTGGTTACAGCTTATGTATTAGCCGTGAGAGGGCGAACCCTCCAAACACCATATGAAACATAGCATGATTGCGTGAAAAGTCAATGAATTTGGGGATAAGTGGCTGGCCGGCAGAGCCGGCAATTTCTAATTGGTCTAAGGAAGGATAGTAAACAAGTGGCAAGTAACGAGTAATGAGGAATGAGGAATGAGGGGGGAGAATAGAAATTTGCTATACTTTGAATGTGTTACTTAATGAATATCCCAGGGGGCTTTTGGCAAAAAAGTTTTCTGAATATACCACAAAAGATGCAAGGCTTGCTCGCGTTGCAGAGTCTACGAGGGAGGCGTTCAATAAATCCGGGCTGACGGCTCATAACTGGGAGCACTCATATAGAGATGCTCTTAATGCGATTGTCATCGGCGAGGCCGAGGGTGCGGATATGAATATTGTTTTGCCGGCTGCTTTGATGCACGATATCGGTTTTTTATATGGTGGTACCGGTAAGACGCACGGCGCAGTTGGCGCGGACAAGTTGCCGGAGTTTTTAGCTCAATATGACATTAAATACCCTGAAAAAGATTTATTGCATATTGCCGCTTGCATACGGACACATAAAGGTAGTATGCAGAATGAGAGTCCAGATACCCTGGAGGCAAAGGTAGTCTGTGACGCCGATTTCCTAGAAAAGTTCGGCATTTTCGGAGTTTATTCCGGTATCAGAACCCATACTGAATTTAATAACGATATCGAATGTATCATTGATAGAAAGACAAAAGGTATGGAAAAATTGTACTTAGAAACGAAAACCGGCAAGGAGATAGCTGAACAAGGAAGACAGTTTGTTGTGGATTTTTTTCAGGCCTTAGACAAGGCAAATGAGCCCTATAGAACATAATCTACTACCCCAAACCCGGCCTAAAGCCGCGGGTTTGGGTTTTGAGTTGAAAAAAGCCGGAAAAAGGGCGATAATGACGGTAAATCAGCTACCCTGCGTGTTTGGGGTGGGCGACGGAGAGAATTGCTCTAAGGGGGGGTGCGAATAAATTTATGAAAAATTTACCCAAGATTATAGACAATCAAAGAAAGAAATTATTAGATTCTTTAATTGAAGCTAGTAATAATTTTGATGAGATATCAATAGCGACTGGTTACTGGGATCTTGAGGCGACGGCGCTTCTTTTGCCGTATTTAAAGAACTATAAGAAAATCCGTCTTCTAATAGGGAGAGAGCCATTGATTCCTCGTCATCAATTAAACGAAGTGGAGCCGGATTTTCCAGATAAGGATATTTTCGAGGATTTACAGAAGTTAAAAATTGATAGCAATTTAAAACCAACGGTTAGAGAGCTCAAACTATTGGTTGATAATAAAATTCTTGAAGTAAAAGTATTTAAAAAGGCTTTTTTGCATGCTAAATGTTATATTTTTGGAAATTTTGAATCAGAAAATGCTTTAGGTATTATTGGGTCATCAAATTTTACAAAAAATGGCCTCACAATAAGTCGTGAATTAAACGCTGGCGAAGATGATCAGCGAGTAGTTCAATTTAACCCCAAAAATGAAACCCAAGAACATGGTCATTTGTCTTGGTTTGAGGAGGTCTGGGCGGATGATGGTTGTATCGAGTGGACTGGAAATTTTATCGAATTAGTGGACACTTCAATCCATGGTGAGCTTCTTTTTAGTCCTTATGAAATGTATATCAAGACACTCGATTTTATGTATGGCGATCTTTTGAAAGAGGATAGAGAAATCGAAGCCCTTTCTGATCGCAAGCTACAGAATTTTCAAGAAAGAAGCGTTAAACAAATACTTTGGCGGTTGGATAAGAATGGCGTAGCTATGCTCGCTGATTCTGTTGGTTTGGGCAAAACCATTACCGCTATTGGTGTTATTCGCCAATATACGGGCCGAAGGATAATTGTAATTGCACCTAAATCACTTATAGGACAATGGGAAAATGAAATAGCCAGAGAGAGGATTTTGGGGGTTACGGTTGTTTCTATGCAGAATAAAAATCAAATAGATGAAGAACGGAAGAAAGATCGTTATATGCCGATTAGTTTGTTCGTTATAGATGAATCTCATAACTTGCGATCCCATAATAGCAAGAGGTTCCAGCAAATAAGCGAATGGTTAGTTGATAATTCAGACGCCAATACTTTACTGCTCACAGCAACGCCGGTAAACAACTCTATTGACGATTTGACAAATCAAATTTTACTAGGTACTCGTGGCGAGCAGGACATTTTGCAAGTTAATGTCCGTAATTCCGAAGGCGTAATTAAGTCAAGGTCTTTTTTTGATGCTCTTTTTGAATTAAAAAAACGAATTAGCCAAAATCGTGCGCAAGGCAATGATATGGCACCGATTTATAAAGAAGCACGCCAAGTAATTGATCCGATCCTGCGCGAGTTTGTTATTAGAAACACCCGCCAAAGCATTGAAGAGGAATTGGCGGGTAAAGGCTTGGAAATTGATGGTAAAGAATTTCATTTTCCAAAAATTAAGGTTTCCAATGAGACTTTTAATTCCGGGGACTATCAAAGTATTGCAATCTCCTCTGTCATTGAATCAATTGAAAAAACTTCTGTTGAAAAAATTCAAGAAACTACGGATATTCTTGTTCATCCACTACGCCAATTAGTAGAATTAAAAAACGAAGCAATTGATACTTCTGATAAATCAATCATTTATCGCTTGTATCAATATATCCTTTCCTTGTCCTTCATTCCGTACAGAACGGCAATGTATGATCATAAAGTGTATGGCAAAACTCTTGAAGAAATAAAAAATACTAAATTTACCAAAGAAACAAAGAAAAATCTTGGCTGGCAGTTAAGCATGTATGGCCTTTTACGCATAGTATTGCTCAAGAGATTTGAATCCTCATCATATGCATTATTGGCATCGGTCAAAAAATATCAAAGAAGGCTAAAAACATTTGAAGATATTTTAATTCAAGAAAATTTACTATTAAATCTCTCTGATATTGATGATATTTTAGATGAATATGAGGCAGAGGACGGTGAAAATTTAGATTTAACTGATGATGAAATTATAGAAAAGGCTAAAAAGCTCGGGACAAAAATATCAAAAGATTCACACAATATTACTGCAATCAAGGAAGATATTAATTCGGAAAATAAAATACTTACGGCAATAGTAGAGCTAACTGAACAATTTAAAAGTAAAGACAAGAAATTGGAAGTATTTTTGGGGAAAGTGGTAGAGATCGCCAAAAATGATCCGAAGAAAAAAATACTTATTTTTTCTTTCTTTGCTGATACGGTTCGATATTTGAAGGAAAATATTTTAGATGGCTCTGAAAATATATTCACTGACGAAAATACCGAATTTGTATCTGGTAAAGAGCGAGTAAATGCCATGCAATCAGCTGAGAGATTTGCCCCTGTCGCCAAAGATGCACGCGAGCGTGTTGCCGAAAAAGATGAACTGACTTATTTATTCAGTACTGATGTTCTAGCCGAAGGTCAAAACTTGCAAGACTGCGGATTGCTGATAAATTATGATTTGCATTGGAATCCGGTGCGTATGATCCAGAGAAATGGCCGTATCAACAGACTTGGTTCGCCTCATCCCGAAATAGAAGTGATCAATATTGTCCCGAACAAAGAGCTGGATCAGTTTCTTGGTTTGGTTACCAAATTGGAAGATAAGATTAGTCTTATCAATGCAACTATCGGAAGTGATTCATCTGTCTTGGGTGAACAAATCAACCCGATTCATTACAAGGGGATTTATGACACCGACACCAACACCGCTACCGCAGAATATTTGCGGCTAGAAAAAGAATCTGATGTTTTCACTGATGACCAATTTATTTCAGATCTCAAACATTTTAGAGAGCAAGCAACACCGGAACAACGAAATGCCCTAGAAAAAATCCCCGTATCAAAATGGGGTGTTGTTGATCAGTCAACAATTCTGCAATCACCAGAAGTTCTTGTTTTTTCTCAATCAGAGTTTTCTAATAATCAAAAACAATTTACTTTCTATCGTAATAACAAAAGCGCGAACGCTCTTGATGTTTTATTGACCGGCGAAGCTTTGCAAATTTTACGATCAAACGATCAAGAAAGAAAAAAAGACAATATTTCTTTGGATAAAAAACTGCACCTAGAATATGTATCAAAAAATGGTCCGCAGATTACTAGATTTGAACGCAGCGCAGTTGGATTAACTAATTCCCAGCAAACTGTTCTTGATCAGGCGATGTCTGCCGGCTGGTCGGCAGCTGATCGTCAAAGACTGGAAGATTTATTAACAACCCGTAACGTTTTTCATGGAAGAATAGCGCGAAAATTATCTAGGCAAATGCGTGAAGTTATCAAAGAAGGCAAGCTGTCAGAAAGAAATGAAATCTTAGAAAAAATTAAAAAAATGTTACCGGAGGAAAAAGCGCAGGTAAAAGTAGTTTCAGTAAGTCCCATATTTGGATTTTCTAGGGATAATAATTAGTCCATGAGTACCATTGAGATAAAAAAGCGACTTGATCCGCTTCTTAGACAACTTTCAACCGAAAGATCTTTGGATGTTGCGGAAAAGATCATTGCTGAATTAGTTGGGTTGCTCGATATTAAAGTCGGTGACAGATTTTTGGTCAATATTCCACGAGTAGACGCCGAATTATCCAGATTCCAGCTTGCGCCGGGTTTTGCACGCCAAGCGGCTGCTTATGAGCTGCCTCACGAAGACAGTAAACCAATTGACTTGAAGCTTTTTTGGGTTAAAAAAGCTAGTAAAACGAACCTTTCTTGGCTTATCGGTCTTACTCCAAACTTTGAAGATGCTCTTTCAAATGATTATAAAAATATCGGGATCGATTTTGTTGTGCCGGAAGCTTGCGACAGTATCACGGTTTTGCTTTCCAATCGCTTCAAAGTTCGTGCGCTTGAACTTAAGGATCACATCACACCGACACAGCTGGAAATATTTGCCCAGTGGGCGAAGTTGTCTGAAATGGAGATTGCCGATCAAAACGAATCAAAAAACAATTTGCACGCCAAGCTTTGGGAAAGTTTCAACTTTGAGCCGATTAATCGCAAATTTTATCTTGAATTGGTTGAACATTTTAGTATTTTGGTTCATCATCTCGAAAAGAATCTTGGTCGCAAGCCAGCAGTAATGTTTACCACTCGCTTGATCGGGCGCTTGCTTTTTACTTGGTTTTTAAAAAAGAAAAATTTGGTAAATAATGATAGTGATTATTTTTTTGTATCTGATCCAGGGAAGCAAGGTGAATATTACAAAAGTCAACTGGAAAAATTGTTTTTTGAAATACTAAATAGAGATGAGTTAGAGAGAAGTAACGGCGATAGGATAACGCCATATTTAAATGGTGGCCTTTTTGATATAAGCACCACTGATTTTTACGGTGATCCAAAACTCACTTTCCCTAACGGATATTTCAATCAGCTTTTTAATACTCTCAATAAATATAACTTTACGGTTGATGAAAGTAGTCCGGAATTTCAACATGTCGCTATTGATCCAGAAATGTTGGGTCGTATTTTTGAAAGTTTACTTGCCGAGCAAATTGACGAGAATACTGGCAACAGCAAAAAGAAAGCTACGGGAGCATTCTATACACCACGAGATATTGTAAGCTATATGTGCGAACAATCACTTATTGAGTATTTAAAAACAAAAATTTCTGATTCGCCAGACCGTGATCGTCGCATAGATGAGCTCGTGCGCATGCCAGAGGCGATTTTCCGCGATCAGGATCAAAATAAGCGTCGTGACTGGAAGCCTTATCGCGATTCAATTATCAAGGCATTAGAAGGCTCAAAAACCGAGTCTCCACTTACCGTACTTGATCCTGCGGTTGGCTCGGGTGCATTTCCGATGGGAATGCTTCATTTGCTCGTGAAAGTGTATTCTCGCCTTGATCCGAAATTTGAAAAGGATATTTCAAAACTCAAGCGTGATATTTTGTCACGATCTTTGTATGGTGTGGATATTGAGCAAACTGCCATTGAAATTACTCGTTTGCGAGCTTGGCTTTCAATTATTGTGGATATTCCAGAAGGCGAAAAAGTTGAGCCACTTCCAAATCTTGAGTTTAAATTTGTTTGTGCCAACACGCTGATCCCTATTAATAATACAGAGCAAGCCACATTTTTTACTGATCATAGCCTTAAAGACAAATTGATTAAAATTCGGGATGATTATTTTAGGACAAGTAGTAAAACAAAAAAAGAAAAACTGCAAAAAGATTATTTAAAACTCACGCAAAGTGCGAGCTTGTTTGATAATAAGAAAACTCAACAGCTAAAAAGTTATAAACCCTTTGATATAAGCTCATCATCAGAATTTTACGATCCGGAATTAATGCATGGAGTTTCTGCTTTTGATATTGTGATTGGAAATCCGCCGTATGTGCGTGCTGATAACCCCGCAATGAAAGAGCAAAGAAAATTAATAATGGAATCAAAAACTTATCAAACACTTTATGAAAAGTGGGACTTGTATGTTGCTTTCATTGAAAAAGGTTATAATTTATTAAATCAAAATGGAATAATTGAGTTTATTATTCCAGATGCATATATGGCATCAAAATATGCTATCAAATCTCACAATTATTTTTTACAAAATTCTATTATTAGTCGCATAAACTTTCTTAATGAAATAAAAGTATTTGAAGCCGCAGTAAAAAATATAATTATTGAATATAGAAAAGGTATTAATTCTGATAATATTCCGTTGAAAATAAAACACACTCCAACATTTGAGAATTTTATAATGCTTCCGTCAAAATCGCAGAAACAAATTGGAGAATTTGCTTTCAAAATTAATAATGAAAACAAAAGTATCGGTAATCTGGTTAATTCAATCAAATGGGGTGAAATTTGTTATGTAAGCGTTGGGTTAGTTTTACAATCGGAAGAAAAATTATATAAAGGAGAATTTATTAAAGAAGACCTGATATCTAACGAGCAAGATAAAATTCACAACAAAGAATATGTAGAGGCCAAGTGGATAAATAAATATTGTGTCAAAAAAAATAAGTATCTTGAATGGAACACGCAGAGGGTCCCCGCTAAAATTAGAAGGCCAACATTTCCAGAGCTTTATACTCCAGAAAAAATAATGATGGGAGGAATGACGGGGGCAGTTATTGATGGTAAAGGATTATTATGCAACCACAGCATCGATGTTTCTGTTTTGTGGATATCATTGAAAGATGTAAATAATAGAAGTATCACTAGTAGTATTCAAAAGGATTTTAAAATAAAAGAAACAACTGAATTTAGAAAAAAACTTGAAGACAATTCAAGCAAATTTGGTCTAAAATATTTATTGGCTATTCTAAACTCAAAATTTGCAAATTATTTCCTTAACCAAGTGCGAAGAAGTCAGATTGGATTCTATCCCGATGATCTTAAAAAATTACCAATAAAAAATATTGCATTATCTGGCCAGCAAATCTTTATAGATTTAGTTGATCAAATTTTAACTCTCAAAAAACAAAATAAAGAGGCGGATACCAAAAATCTTGAAGCACAAATTGATCAGCTTGTTTATAAACTTTACGGCCTGACTGAAGATGAGATAGGAATTGTGGAGGCGAGCTAATTTTATGGAAAACGATACAAAAAAACTGCATATAAAATTTGAGGGTTCAATGATGGAATCTGGTCGGATTGATGCGAATGATTTTGCTCATACTGTTTCTGCTACGGCCGATCTTTTGCGATTTATTGCAAAAAATGTTGATGGTGCAAAAAATAAAACTTTGAGCGTTAATCTTTTAGCTCTCAGGCCTGGATCGTTTGAAGTTGACCTGGTGGTTAATCTCAAGGACTTGGTGCTGATTTCTCCTGCATTTGTACCACTACTCAACGTAAATACTGTTTCAACAGTCAAGCAGCTTATCGAAGTATTGAAATCACTTATTCAAGTTAAAAAATTTCTTAAAGGAGAGAAGCCAACCAAAATTGAGGTTGTTCAAAGTGACGGATCCCCGCATGTTGCTATCCATAACAATAGTGGGCAGGTTAATATTAACGTAACAGCTTACAATATTTTGCAGGGTGAGGGTGGAAATAAAAGATTACGTAAAATTTTTCAGCCACTTCTAAAAGAGGGAACAGAGTTAGAATCCATAGAAATAGTAGATGAGGATTCCGAGCGAATTCAAGTACTAAGGCAAGAGGCACCCTATTTTGAAAAAGATGAGGAATTACAGATGACGGAACATAAAGTTAGGGGAATTATTACAGCCATGGATCGTAAAACTTATAACGGGAAAATTTCTATTGGTGAAAAAAGAATAAATTTTGAAGTTGAAATTTCTGATATAAAAAATTTGGATAAGATTATTGATGGCTTAATAGAGTCAATGAAAAATAAAGTTACCATAATGGTAATCGGTGAGGCCGCTTTTGATGCTGAATTAAATATAAAGAGCTTAAAAATTAAAGATATAGAAAAAGATCGGAAACTGTTTGATTAACGGGTTTTCTTTTTAAAGAAACGGGGCTTAGCTATCCATTGGGCTGATTTTGGAGTTTAGGAGTGCTTAAGTCCTGCATCCCTACGGCGGGAAGTGTATTGTGGTATGATCGTATACAACAAATGAAGAGGCTTTTCAGAATATTTCTTTGGGCTCTAGCTGTTTTCTCCGCTTTTAATTTAGTCATTGATATTGGTTTTTTATTGAATTGGTGGGCGACAGGAGAACAGCCGCATCCAGAGTTGCTGGAACATTGGCCATGGAATCTAATTGTTCTTAGCGTTTTAATCTATATTCTTAATAAAGGTTACGAGAAACAAAAATGAAACTTCTACTCGGCTCAAACGGTGCGTTTTTGACGGACACGGGATTTCCACTGCTGGATATGGAGCCGGCGGATTTTCGGATAGGGTACGTTCTGACGGCGTCAAAGTCCGTGGATGATCTTTCGTATCTTGAGCGCCACAAAGAGGCAATGGCCGCGGCCGGCTATACGAATGTGGAGCCGATTGATATTGAGGGCAAGACGGCAGATGAGTTGCGAGAAATATTCGCAGACAAGAATGTGATTCACGTTGAAGGAGGCAATACGTTTTACTTGCTTAAAGCGATTCGTGAAAGCGGATTTGAAGAAGTGGTGCGCGAGGCGCTCGATCGCGGCGTGGTCTACGCCGGCACTAGCGCCGGAGCCTACGTGGCTTGCCCGACGATTGAGATGGCGAGGTTCGGATTACATAAGCACGATGAGCATGGAGTAACAGACCTAACCGGCATGGGCCTAGTGCCCTTTCTAGTGAAAGCACACTACAAAGATGAGCAAGCGGAGATGATGCGCGAGATGATCAAGAATTCAAGCTACCCGGTGCGCCTCTTGCGTGACGGCCAAGGGATTTTTGTAAATGGTGACGAAGTGCAGTTTGTCGGAGTAGGCGACGAACCGATTTTGTAACGTGATTTGCATTTCCCGCCCTTGCGCGGTTTAATTTGGATATGAAAGATGTTGAATTTAGCGACGCTGATGGTAACAAGTTGCTTGGAACTATTTCAATTCCAGGTGGAGCAAGTTCGGTTGTGATAATGTCGCACGGGTTTTCGTCCAGCAAGGGAAGCAAGGCCTATATTGATTTAGAAAAAGACCTCAATGCATTAGGTATTGGCACATTTCGTTATGATGGCTATGGTCACGGCCCGCTTTATTGCGAAAACTACCCCTATGGAGTACGAGCAGATGTCACGCTGACAAAATCAATCGCTAGCCTCAAGGCTGCCGTGGAGTACATCAGATCTCTTGGTAGTTATAAAATAATCCTCATGGGCTCAAGTTATGGCGGATTAGTATCGCTTATTATCGCCGCGACGGACTCAAAGATTGCCGGACTGGCTCTAAAGTCCCCGGTTATTGAGCCGCTCGTCTTGTGGGGAGATAGGGCCGGGTCCAAAGGTATTGAAGGCTGGGAAAAAAGCGGTGTTTTGCACTATGACGACCTAGGGGAGAAATTTGACTTAAATTTTTCCTTTTACAAGGACTTGGAGAAGTTTGACATATATAGCCTTGCAAAAAATATCCGTTGTAACATTTTTGTTGTGCATGGAGAGGATGATACCGTGGTACCCATAAGATATACCTATGATTTTGCGAAGATCGTTCCGGTAGAGCTTTGTGTGGTCAGCGGAGCAGATCATGGCTACAAAAAACCGGATCAATATAAAGAGATGAAAGATGCTTTGGTGAAATTTATCTCTGCAGAGTGCGGAAAGGGATCTGCTATTTAGTTTTAAAAACCGTGAACATCTATCTTGATATAGATGGAGTATTGATTACAAAGAAGGGTAAGCCTGCCAATGGGCTTTTTGAGTTTTTGGAGTATGTTACCGGAAACTACACTTGCTACTGGTTGACTACCCACTGTCGTGACGGGACTCCGGAGAGGGCAGTTGAGTATGTGAATAAGATAGGCGGTATAGATAAAGAGCTTTTAGAAAAAATAAAGCCCTGTAAGCCGTGGGCGACATTTAAAACCGAGGCGATTGATTTTAGCGAGCCATTTATTTGGCTGGATGACAATTTGTTTGAAGGGGAGAGAAGAGCTCTCAATGAGCGAGGCATGCTCCAAAACATGGAGTATTTTGATCTTGTCCATGATCCGAACCAGCTTGTAAAAATTATGGCAGAGATGAAAAGAAAAAGCTGATTGGAGGTTTGGGGTGGCGTACTAAATCTTACCTCCCCGCCAGAGGGGAGGCAGGCTCGCGATTGTATCCTTTATTCCCTAATTCTGCAGAACTAGGGAATAAAGGGCGGGGTCGAGTTGAGCCTATCGACTCGCGAGCGAGTTTTCGGGTTTTTGGAAAGGGGTATTGGTTTGTGGGAGTAGGCGAGCCCTTCGACCCTGCTCAGGATAAAAAGTGATTTTATAGACCGGTCATAGAAAGCAACGGCCGTTGCTTTCTATGACCGACGGCCGTGTAATAACATATGTCATTACACGTGTAAGGACATGGGTATCAATTACATGCTTTCAAGTTAGGCTCGGGGATTTGCATTTTTTGTAAATGCGGTAGAATTAAGGTATGAATCCGCAGGAGATTAAAAGTTTTTTTGAAAAATTTTCTGAAAAACGGTCGCGAACGATTGTGATCTTGGATTTTGGGAATGTTGTTAAATGGCAGGTTAGCTTGAAGTGGCGGATTGGAATTAGGCATCTGGGAAATATAGTTAAAAATTTTTCAACTGGGCAAAAATTTTTGCGCCGTTTTTATTATGGTTCTGATTATGGGCCAAATGAGAAAAGTTTGGATATGGATAACTGGTCGCGCGTAATGCTTGCGCAAGCTAATATGAGCGGTTTTGAGGTAGTTACCAAGCGAGTAAAATATATTCGTAGCCAGGACAATGTGTATGGTTATGAGAAGAAATGTGATTTGGACGTGGAGATGACTGTTGATTTGATCCGGGAGCGAGATAATTACGACAATATTGTTTTGTTCTCAGGTGATGGTGATTTGATGTATGCTGTTCGTTATTTA